>ERZ1046740.529-NODE-529-length-31519-cov-54.508232_pt1 | contig 31519 bp, 21 predicted proteins | sample MGYA00383093_ERZ1046740 | MGnify/ENA primary metagenome ERZ1046740 (study PRJEB29581, sample SAMEA5548363) | metagenome | biome: marine; feature: coastal; material: water | depth 25 m | study: Short-term variability in the microbial, nano- and picoplankton... | reverse complement strand
CACCAGCGACTATCCGACCAACTTCAGCCGCTAATTATACTAGCTAAGTATTAACTATAGGTTTGCAGCTCTCGAAAAACATTATGAATATTATTGCCATCACCATCAACAGCTACCGTTACTGGCATATTTTCAACTTCAAATTCATAAATAGCCTCCATGCCCATCTCTTCAAAAGCAATTTTTTTAGCTTTTTTGATAGATTTTGAAATTAAGTATGCCGCACCGCCCACTGCAATCAAATAACTAGCTTTGTGTTTTTTAATGCTATTTACGGTTTGTTCGCCACGCTCTGCTTTTCCAATCATGCCTAAAATATTGGTATTTTCAAACATCATATCAGTGTATCTATCCATGCGAGTTGCCGTGGTTGGCCCTGCAGGACCAATCACCTCATCACCTACCGCATCAACCGGGCCGACATAATAAATAAACTTATTATCAAAATCAACACCTTTAGGCAGGCCCTCTCCAGCATCTAGCATTTGCTTAAGGCGTGCGTGAGCTGCATCACGACCGGTGATAATCGTACCTGTTAATAACAAAGTGTCACCAATCTTCCAATCATTCATTTGCTCGCGTGTTAGTGCATTCAAATTAACGTGTTTATATTTTGAATAATCCATTTCTAACTGAGGATAAATATTCATATCCACTGCCGGAAGATTGGCCACACCACTTCCATCCATCGAAAAATGCAAATGACGGGTAGCGGCACAATTTGGAATCATGGCAACCGCTTGAGAAGCAGCGTGTGTTGGATAATCTTTAATCTTAACATCTAGCACGGTAGTTAAACCACCCAAGCCTTGAGCGCCAATTCCTAAATTATTAATTTTTTCTAATAATTCTAGGCGCATTTTTTCAATCTTTGTGGGGTTGGATTTTTGTGCAATATCAGCAATATCAATCGGATCCATTAGGCTTTCTTTAGCCATTAACATGGCTTTTTCAGCCGTACCACCCACACCAATGCCGATCATTCCGGGCGGACACCAACCTGCGCCCATCGTAGGAATCATGCTCATCACCCAATCGACTACACTGGCAGAAGGATTCAGAATGGTGAATTTTGCTTTATTTTCAGATCCACAACCTTTGGCAGCAACAATAAACTTGAGCTGATCACCCTTTACTACTTTTGAATGAATAACAGCTGGGGTATTATCCTTGGTGTTTTCTCTTGAAAATAATGGATCTTTTACAATTGAAGCACGCAATGGATTCTCTGAATAAGTAAATGCACGTCTAACACCTTCGTTAATCATATCATCCAAGGATAAATCAGCCTCCCAAGTAACATCCATACCCACTTCAACAAAGACATTGACAATGCCGGTATCTTGACACAAAGGCCTTTGACCTAAGGCGGACATTTTTGAATTAATTAAAATCTGAGCAATGGCATTTTTAGCACTGTCATGAGTTTCATGTTCGTAAGCTTTTGCCATTGCTTGAATAAAATCAGGTGAATGATAATACGAAATATATTGTAGTGCATTAAAAACGCTTTCAATCACATGTTCTTGCTGAATTTTCATATTTATAACACCTTGAATATTGTCTAATTTTTATAGTATTATATCTCTTTATTTCACTAAAATTTAATCAGGAATTTTTATGTTTGATTTTTTCAAAGCTCAAAGTCTTTCAATCGATCTGGGCACTGCCAACACGCTAATTTACATGGATGGTCAAATCGTTTTAAACGAGCCGTCAGTTGTGGCAATTCGCCAGGATAGAGGCTCGATGGAAGCCACTGTTATTGCGGTTGGGCAAGATGCTAAAAATATGCTAGGTAGAACACCTGGTTCAATTGAGGCAATTCGTCCGATGAAAGACGGCGTAATTGCTGATTTCAAAGTAACTGAAAAAATGTTACAACACTTTATTCGCAAAGTATTGCGTTCTGGATTTTTCTCACCCAGTCCTAAGGTGCTTATTTGTGTACCTTGTGGCGCTACTCAAGTTGAGCGTCGTGCAATTAAAGAAAGTGCTGTTGGTGCAGGTGCACGTGATGTTTATCTAATTGAAGAGCCAATGGCTGCAGCACTAGGCGCTGGCATGGCTATTGAAGAAGCATCTGGCGCAATGGTGATCGATATTGGTGGCGGTACTACCGAAATCGCCATTATGTCATTAAACGGCATTGTTTATTCTGATTCTTTACGCGTTGGTGGTGATGTATTTGATGAAACTATCGTCAGATTTGTGCGTCGCGAACACGGCATTATTATTGGTCCTGCAACAGCAGAGCAAATCAAAGAAGAGGTGGGATCAGCCTTTAAATCTAGTACTGTTAAGAAAATTGAATTTAGAGGTAGAGATGTTGCTAAAGGCATCCCAGTTAGCTTTGAAATCACTAATACAGAGATCCTTGATGCTCTACAAGAACCGCTTAAAACTATTATTAGCTCTGTAAGAACAGCGTTAGAAAAGACACCGCCCGAACTAAGCTCTGATATTGCTGAAAATGGTTTAGTATTAACCGGTGGCGGTGCACTACTAGATGGCATTGATAAACTCATCAATCAAGAAACTAATTTACCTGTACGTATTGCCGATGATCCACTAACTTGTGTTGCTCGTGGTGGTGGCGTTGCACTTGACATGATCAGTAAGCACAATATGGGATTTTTGGCAGCTGAATAAAATTTTAGCACCCAATCGGAGTAAGGGAAAATGAACTTTCTTAAAGCTTTTATTCCGATCACTATCGCCATTTTCTTAATTCTTTTTGATTATAAATTCGCCTATCTTGATAGCCTAAGACAAGGCGTATCCACGCTAATATCACCCATTTATATGGTGGTTAACTTACCGAAAAAACTCTACATCTGGGTTGATGAACAAGGCACCTCTAAAGATCAACTACTGAGTGATAATCAAAATCTAAACAACGAATTATTAAAGCTTAATGCCAGACTGCAACAAACTGATGCGCTAGTACTGGAGAATAAAAAGCTTAACGCACTACTAAATTCAAGCTACACACTTAAACAATCTGAGTTTACGATTGCACGCATCGAAAGCATTACTCAGTCTCGATTAAAAAAACAAATTATGATCGATAAGGGCAGCAACAGTAGTCTTCAAGTAGGTCAGGTAGTATTAGGCTCTAAAGGTATTATTGGGCAAATTACACAAACCACACCAACCACTTCAAGCATACTAATGGCTAGCGACCCAACGCAACACGTGCCTGTTAAAAATTCACGAAATGGCATCAAGGGTATTAGTCAAGGCATGGCTGAAAATCAATACCGTCTTTTTGTAAAATTTATTGAGCCTGGGGCGGATATTAAAATCGGTGATATTTTTTTAAGTAGTGCACTAGGTGGAAAATTTCCTGACGGATATCCTTTAGGTCGTGTTACTCATGTTGAATATCACAAAAATGAAGACTTTCAGCATATTGAACTTGAGCCTATGCAGAAAACCCATGATTTAGAATTTGTTATCGTTCTGGATAATCAATGAATACACAACGCCCTTACATTTTTTTATTCAAAATAACTCTATTTTCTCTCATTCTAAGTGTGTTGCCGCTTAACGAGGTAGTTCTTGATGCTGCGCCATTCTGGCTATTGTTGCTATACACTTATTGGCTTATTTACTTTCCAGTTAAAGGCAGCTTATTGACTGCATTAATATTGGGTGTGTTATTGGACATATTACAAGGGGATGTGCTGGGTCAAAATGCTTTGGCACTTATTCTAGCAAGTATGTTTATTAACAACGTTAAGCAATCTTTTTATGTCTCCAACATTAGCACTCAACAGGTTTATGTATTTTTCTCTGGCGGTATTTATTTAGCTGTTTTTCTTTCAACACACCTACTAATGAACGGATTAACTAACAATTATTATTTGTTATTAGCGCCGCTAACTGGCGCGCTGATTTGGCCTATTGTACGATTTTCATTAGCAAAATGTAGACATCAGTAACTATGGATAGTATTAGTAATGTTCACCTAGAAAAGTCGATATTATCGTCTCGATTAAAACTAGCAATTGCCTTTATCTCATTATTAACACTACTACTATTAGTTCGCCTATACAATCTTCAAGTAGTCAACCATAAGTTCTATCAAGAAGAAGCATTAGGCAATCAGATGCGTACTTTGCCTGTTATTCCAAGTCGAGGTAAAATTTTTGACCGCAATGGAAAAATACTGGCAACTAATAAACTCACTTATCAATTAACACTCACGCCTGAGAAAACGCCTAATATTAAAAAAACTTTAGCAGGTCTTCAACAAGCCGGTTTTATCGATGATAACGACATTAAGACATATTACAAAATCAGGAAGCGTTTTCGACAATTTAATAATATCCCTTTAAAGCTTAACTTAAGTAAGCGTCAAGTTGCTAAATTTTTAGTCAGCAATCAATTTCCTGGTATTGATATTGAATCCTATTTTCATCGCGTCTATCCAAATGAATCATCCAGTGTTCATGCACTTGGATACGTCTCTAGAATGAATAAAAAAGATAAACTTTTATACGACAAAGAGAATTATTCAGGCACATTATTTGTTGGAAAAGTCGGCATTGAAAAACAATATGAAAGTCTACTACATGGTCAAACTGGTACCAAACAAATAGAGCGGAATGTTAGTGGTCGCGTTATTGATACCAACATTATTAAGCCTGCCATTGCTGGACAAAACCTATATTTAAGCCTTGATCTAGACATGCAGAAAAAAGCCGAATCCGCTCTTCAAGGTAAGCGCGGCTCTATTGTTGTTGTTAATGTAAAAAATGGAGAACTGTTAACCTTGGTTAGCACCCCTACTTATAATCCTAATTGGTTTGTTAATGGCATTTCACATAAAAATTACAATGCGTTACAAACCTCTAAAGACATACCTCAACTAAATAGATCAATACAAGGCCTATATCCACCAGGCTCTACTGTTAAACCTATGGTGGCACTAGCAGGGCTTGAAGAGGGTTTTATTACCAATGAGAGTAAAACCTTTTGCCCTGGTTATTACAAACTACCCAATGTTAAACGAAAATTTAATGACTGGAAACGCACAGGACATGGTCATGTAGATGTAAAGGACTCTATCGCCCAATCTTGTGATGTATTTTTTTACGACCTGGCCGACAAAATGGGCATCGACAAACTACATGACAATTTAGATTTGTTTAATTTTGGACGAAAAACAGGTATTGATATCCCAGGCGAGAAAGGTGGCATTATGCCTTCGAAATCTTGGAAAAAAATTAACCGTAATGAGCCTTGGTATCGAGGTGAAACACTAATTATTGGTATTGGACAAGGGTTTATGACTGCAAGCCCATTACAGCTTGCAGTGGCAACAGCGGCACTTGCTAATAAGGGTCAGTTATTCGAGCCAAAATTACTAAAGAGCTCACAACTTCCAGGTGAAGCTATTATTAAAGCTAGCAATACCAAAAGCGTGCAAATACCCATTAAAAACATTCAACACTGGGAAGATGTCATTGATGGCATGAAGATGACTATCTACGCGCCTAAAGGCACTGCTAGACGCCTTAACAAAGATTTAAACTACACCTTGGCTGGGAAAACAGGTACAGCGCAAGTATTTGGCCTGGATGCTGAAGAGCAATATATTGCAGAAAAATACGAAGAAAAGCTTCGTGATCACGCTCTATTTACAGGATTTGCACCTATTGAAGATCCTGAAATTGCCATTGCCATTATTGTTGAAAATGCAGGCAGTGGTAGCTCAAAAGCAGCACCTTTGGCACGACAAGTACTAGATGTTTACTTTGACAAACAATTAGCTAATAGCTTGACTCAGTAGCTCTTTATCAATGGGAAACTGTAAAGTAGCGTCCATTCGATAGCGTGCTTTTAATTGATCCAACTGAGGTTGGTTTAATTCATCATACAAAATAACAATTTTAGCCTCTGGCGACTTACCCTCTAGAGTTGCTAGTAATGATTCAATATTACTCACCCGATCACGAAATTCTGGATTGTGGCTAAATTCTGCGACCAACACTTGATAGGCAGTCTTTTTTGCAAGCTTAGTTGCCTTGCGTTGAGAATCTTCAAAATCGACTGAAAATCCTTGCTCAATAAATAGCGGGGTAAAATCCTCAAACCCGCCTTCATCAACAAAAAATAGCAAATTTTTACTCATACCTTATTGTTGTAACTGGTAAAAATTTTGCTTAAATTCCGCAAAACTATCATCTTCAATTGCTTGGCGCATCTGTGACATTAAATCTTGATAATAATATAAATTATGAATGGTATTTAATCGCGCACTTAATATTTCGTTTTTACGTTGCAAATGATGCAAATAAGACTTAGTATAATTCTGACAAGTATAGCAACCGCAACACTCATCCAAGGCTGATGTATCTAACTTGTATTGCGCATTACGAATCTTCACAATGCCAACTGATGTAAACAAGTAACCATTACGAGCATTACGCGTTGGCATAACACAATCAAACATATCAATGCCACGCTCAACTGCCTCTACCAAGTCACTAGGCGTTCCTACGCCCATTAAATACCTTGGCTTATCTTCTGGTAGTTCATCAGGCAAGTAATCCAATACCTTCATCATTTCTTCTTTTGGCTCGCCCACACTTAAACCGCCAATAGCATAGCCATCAAAACCAATTTCTATTAACACTTTAGCGGATTCTGAGCGTAAGTCTTTATACATGCCGCCCTGAACAATGCCAAACAAGGCGTTGTTATTATTTAGTTTTTCATGCTCTGCTTTTGAACGCTTAGCCCACCTAAGAGATAATTGCATTGACTGATCGGCAGTTGGTTTATCCGCTGGATACGGCGTACATTCATCAAAAATCATCACAATATCTGAGCCTAATTTTTTCTGAATCTGCATAGACTCTTCAGGGCCCATGAAGATTTTATCGCCATTTTTAGGCGATCTAAAATCAACTCCCGCTTCGCTAATCTTGCGTGTTTTACCTAAGCTAAACACTTGAAAACCACCAGAGTCAGTGAGTATTGGACCCTGCCAATGCATAAAGTCATGCAAATCTCCATGCGCCTCAATCACATCTGTACCCGGAGTGATTGCCAAATGAAAAGTATTGCCTAAAATAATTTGCGCACCCAAACCTTCTACCTCTTCCGGTGTCATGGCTTTTACCGTTCCATAAGTACCAACTGGCATAAAGGCAGGCGTCTCAACCTCGCCACGCTCAAATATCATTTTTCCGCGTCGAGCACTATTATGTGTCTTTTTTAATTCAAATTTCATTATTATTTTTAGTGTGTTTTTGTATCTTGGTTGGTTGATTGTTGGGCATCAATCTGTAATTGCCAAAGTTTAAAATACTCGCCTCTGGCTTTGAGTAGTTGCTCATGCGATCCACTTTCTTGTATACCGCCTTTACCCAATACAATGATTTTATCAGCATCAACAATGGTTGATAATCGATGCGCAATAACCAATGTTGTATGCTGCTGACTTAAAGAGTTTAATGCCTTTTGTACCATTTTTTCTGAATATGAATCGAGTGCTGATGTGGCTTCATCAAAAATTAAAATAGGTGGATTTTTTAACAAAACTCTAGCAATGGCCAAACGCTGTTTTTCACCGCCTGAAAGCTTGAGCCCACGCTCACCCACAAGCGTATCATAACCATTTGGAAGCTTCTCAATAAAGCCATCTATAAAGGCCATTTTAGCGGCTGATTTTACTTCATCTTCAGTGGCACCTTGCTTGCCATAAGCAATATTGTAATAAATACTTTCATTAAACATTACTGTATCTTGCGGTACAACGCCCATAGCCAGCTGAACCGAATGCGGATTAAAGTTTTTAATGTTTTGATCGTCTATTAATATCTCGCCAGAAGTGACATTGTAAAATCTAAATAGCAACTTAGCCAATGTAGATTTTCCAGAGCCTGATGAGCCAACAATAGCCACTTTCTCTCCTGGATTGATTATAAAGCTAATATTTTCTAAAACTGCTTGCTTGCCAGGATAGGCAAAAGACAAGTCCTTAAACTCGATTTTTCCTTGATCAACCTTAATTGATGGCGCGCCTTTATCATTACTAACTTCACCGCGCTTATCAAGCAAATCAAACATGTTATTCATGTCAATAAAATTATGCTTGATTTGCCTATAGACAATTCCTAAAGAGCCAAGCGGCATAAACAATTGCAATAATAAAGCTTGAATCATAATCATATCACCCAAGCTTAAACTTTGATCCACTACACCTTGAGCTGCCATAATTAAAACGATGGTAACACCGACAGCAATCACCGCACCTTGAACAAAATTAAGCGCCGTCATCGAAGTAAAGCTTTTGGTGGCAACATCCTCCCATCGACCCATGGTTTTTTGATAACGATTAACCTCAAAATCTTCTCTATTAAAGTATTTGACCGTTTCATAATTAATCAAACTATCTACCGCGTTAGTATTGGCTTCAGACTGCATGTCGTTCATCTGGTAGCGATATTTCATGCGCCACGTTGTAATAGCAAGCGTTAAGACAATATAAAAAACCATGGTGATTAAGGAAATACCGGCAAAAAATACATCGTAATTAATCCACAAAATCCCAATAACCAAAAAAATCTCAAAAAATGAAGGTAGGATATTGAAGACAAAAATAGATAGCAAAGTAGAAACACTTTGCGTTCCTCTATCAATATCTCGAGTAATACCGCCGATACGTCGATCTAAATGAAAAGATAAATCAAGTGTGTGTAAGTGTTTAAATACACCTAGCGCAATGAGATGCATAGCATGGTAGCGCACTTTTGCAAAAACAGCATCTCTAAGCTCGTTAAATAAAGAGCTGGCTAATCTTAGCGATCCATAGGCGAACAACAACCCTAAAGGTAAAATAAGCAGAACGTTAGTTTGATCAAGAGAATCAACAATTTCTTTTAGAATAACAGGCACCGCAACATTAGCTAACTTAGCTGAAATTAAAAATAACGTTGCAATAATAACGCGAGTACGCATTGCCAATAAATATGGCAATAACTTTCTTAAAACCTTAATATCTCGGGTTTTAAAATCATAAGCTTGAGTTTGTTTGTTAGTAGCGTGCACTATTATTTAATAAAGGCTTGATTGATTTGTTCGAAGTTAAAACCTCTGGATTGTAAGAATCGTTTTTGTTTTGCTTGCTCTTTGTAATCCGATGGTGCCTCTACCTGATATTTGTTTTCACGTATTGATTTTGCCAATGCAAACCAATCAAACAACGATAAATCGAACTGTTCGACACCTCGCTGCCTTAATTCGCTGGCAATCTTGACAGGACCTTTACCTTGATTGAAACGCATTTGAATAAACTCACTCGCAAAGCGCTCATCACTTTGATAATTTTGATCAATTAATAAATCGAGCGCATGCTCAATGTCAACACCACTGAACTCTTTAAATGATAATTTTTGTTGAAGCTCTAAAACTGAATGCTCACGCCTAACCAGCATTCGCATTGCAGCAGCATAACATTTTTGCTTATTTTTCGTCGTCACCGTCGCTCATTAGCTTTTCGCGAACCTTACTTTCAATGCTTTGGCTTAACTCTGTATGCTCGATTAGATAATCTCTAGCTTTATCTTTACCTTGGCCAATTCTTTCGCCTTCGACACTATACCAGGCACCTGCTTTTTCTACAAAACCATGCTTCACGCCTAAGTCAATAATTTCACTTTCACGTGAAATACCTTGATTGTAAAGAATTTGGAATTCAGCCTGCTTGAACGGTGGTGCAACTTTATTTTTCAATACTTTAACGCGCGTCTCATTGCCCAGAATTTCATCGCCCTTTTTAATAGCGCCAATTCGACGAATATCAAGACGCACTGAAGCATAGAATTTAAGCGCATTACCACCTGTTGTGGTTTCGGGGTTACCAAACATAACGCCAATTTTCATACGCAATTGGTTAATAAAAATCACCATGGTATTGGTCTTTTTAATATTCGAGGTAAGCTTTCTTAATGCTTGCGACATTAAACGAGCCTGAAGACCCATATGTGAGGCACCCATTTCACCTTCAATTTCTGCTTTTGGTGTTAATGCTGCAACTGAATCTACAACAACAATATCGACACTGCCAGAACGTACTAACATATCAGTAATCTCTAGTGCTTGCTCGCCCGTATCCGGCTGAGAAATCAACATATCATCAGTATTAACCCCTAAACGCTTTGCGTATTGCGGATCTAGCGCATGCTCAGCATCAATAAAAGCAGCCGTACCACCAAGCTTCTGCATCTCAGCAATAACATGCAAAGTAAGTGTTGTTTTTCCTGAAGACTCAGGGCCGTAAATTTCAATCACACGACCTCTTGGTAAGCCACCAATACCGAGCGCAATATCCAGGCTCAAACTTCCCGTAGAAACGGCTTCAATATCAGCCTGAGCATTGTCATCGCCCAAAAACATGACTGAACCCTTACCAAACTGCTTATCTATTTGCGCTAATGCCGCCTTAAGTGCTTGTTTTTTCTGTTCATCCATGTCCCTTCTCCTAGGTAAAATGTAATTAAATTTAACTAGTAATTATATCTGAAATATTGTGGCAACTTTTTCAATAAACGACATTCAAAATATGGACTTGGCGCTCAAACTTGCACGCCTTGGCATGCATGGTGTTGGCGCCAACCCTATGGTAGGTTGTGTTATTGAAAAAGACGGAAAGATAATAGCCAAAGGATATCATCAAACCTTTGGACAAGCGCACGCAGAAATCAATGCACTTAATCAAATTAATCATCAAGCGCAAGGTGCAACTTTATATGTAACTTTAGAGCCTTGTTCACACCAGGGAAAAACCCCACCTTGTGCTCAGGCTATTATTGACTCTGGCGCTAAAAAAGTTATTATTGCCATATTAGACCCCAATCCCCTGGTTAGTGGAAAAGGTGTTGCTATACTTAAAAAAGCAGGTATTGAAGTGGAAGTTGGATTACTCGAAGATCAAGCTTTAGTTCAAAATCGCGGCTTTATTAAGCGCATGAAAACTGGACTACCCTTTGTCACTTGTAAAATCGCCATGAGTTTGGACGGAAAAACCTCAATGAGCTCTGGAGAAAGTAAATGGATCACCAGCTCTAGTGCCCGAGCAAATGTGCAAAAACTTAGAAGTGAGCATCAAGCTATCATCACAGGATCTGGCACAATCTTAGCTGACAACCCTTCAATGACAGTTAGACTTGATCATTTAAATATTGCACCGCTCCGAGTTGTGATTGATGGCAAAAATCAAATCGCAGGTAAAACGCTTAATATTTTTTCTGATGACGCACCCACCCAAATATTTAATCGTGAAAATACCCAGCTTAATCAGCTTGGCAAACTAGATCTTTATGATGTTCTAGCTCAATTAGGCGGTCAAGGTGTTAACTCAGTTTTACTAGAGGCGGGACCAGGGCTTATTGGCGCTATGATTGAAGAAAACTTAATTAATGAATTTATTATTTATACTGCACCTGTATTTATGGGTAGTGACGCTAATTCTATGACAACCTTACCTATTAAAAATATGACTGACAAAATCAATCTTGATATTAGTGATATTCGCATGGTGGGTAATGATATTCGCATAACCGCCTCAATTTGCTCATGAAAAATTTAACCAATAAACGTATTTTACTGGGTGTTAGTGGCTCAATATCCGCTTACAAAGCGCCTGATATTGTCAGACGCTTGCAAGATCTTGGCGCTGAAGTTCGTGTTATTCTTACTACTGGTGGCTCAAAATTTATCACCCCCTTATCACTTCAATCCATTTCAAAACATAAAGTTTATGATAATTTATGGGATAGTGAAGCAGAACTCGCCATGGGACACATAGAGTTGGCAAAATGGGCCGACCTTATCCTAATTGCCCCTGCTAGTGCCAATACCATTGCAACTATAGCAAATGGCAAAGCCACAGACCTTCTGAGCAGTATTATGCTTGCCAGTGATACAATTGTGATGATTGCACCTGCAATGAATCAACAAATGTATCTTTCAAGTGCAGTTCAAGAAAATTTACAAGCCCTAGAATCCAGAAAGATAACTATTATAACGCCTGATTCAGGGCCTCAAGCTTGTGGCGATAACGGCCCAGGTAGATTGCCAAAATCTAGCAATATCGCCAATCAAGTAGCCTCTCAATTTCAAAGCACCCAGCTGAGTGGTAAAAATATCACCATCACCCTAGGGGCGACGCTTGAAGCCATTGATCCAGTTAGATATATTTCTAATCATTCTAGCGGGAAAATGGGCATGACTTTGGTTGATGCATGTATCGATATGGGTGCAAAAGTGATTTGCATCTATGGCAACATTAACATTCCATTAAATGATCGGGCAATTAACATACAAACACTTAGTGCGAATCAAATGCACGATTGCGTTATGGAAAACATTGTCCAGCAAGATATTTTTATTGCTTGTGCGGCGGTGAGCGATTATCACGTTAAAAATTCCGCTTCTCAAAAAATTAAAAAAAATGGCGATAATTTAATTTTGGAATTAATTCCCAATAAAGACATTTTATCTGATGTTTGCAAATTAGAAAAAAAACCACTGTGCATTGGCTTTGCTGCTGAGACGCAAAATACCTTAAAAAATGCTCAAAATAAACTTAATAACAAGGCTTGCGACGTTATTATTTTAAATGATGTTTCAAAGACTGAAATTGGCTTTAATTCTGATCAAAATCAGGTGGTTTTTATCAGTCAAAACCAACAGCAAAAAATTGCCAAAAATAGCAAATCAAAAATTGCCAAAAAAATTCTAAAAATCTTTATTAAAGAGTTCTTATAAACGCCTAAAAATACCGTTAAATCAACACCCATTGGAGTTACTCACAAAACTGTGGATAACTCTGTTAATATCTCTTTAAAAGGCATCTAAAACGTTGATACATTGCACTTTGTTATGGTTTTGAATAAAAACTAAACAGTTGTTTTTTTTAGTTAAAAATCAACGTGTTATATAATTAAGTTAAAAACCGTAATATTAGAAAACACTCATAAATACTTTTAAGAATGCACCGGAGGAAAACTAATCACGTTTCACGTGTTAAATCAAGGGTTTCACGATATATTAGACAATCATAAATTTATAATTTTATAAAAACCTAACACTTGAAAATTTAAGCCTTAATTATGCTAATTTTAGCCCTAAATTTTTTGTTTGGAATCATGGTATTTTCACTAAAAAATACCATAGATTTTTCAAACTTAGAATTAGGCCTGTTTTGCTCTTTAATACTGCTAATTTTTCTCACTTTTAGGCGCTACAATAACGTTTCTATTAGTTTGATATTTTTTACCGTTGGTTTTACCTGGATGGGTGTTTTTTCAAGTAACGCTTTAGAGTTAAATATTGATGAAAAATTTTTCAATACACCTGTTAGCGTTGTTGGAATAATTGAGGACTTACCCAAGCAATCTGATAAAAAAACACAATTCTCTCTTCGAGTTTCTGAACCCTTTAAAGGGAAAGTAAAGCTATCTTGGTATGGAAAATTACCCCATAAACTCCAAAGTAATGATACTTGGAAGTTGTTAATTAAAATAAAGCACAACAATAGTTACCAAAATCAAGGAGGCTTTGATTACGAACAATGGCTTTTTTATCAACAATTTAATGCGACTGGCTATGTCAGAAAATCTAACGACAATCAACTTCTTGCTAAAAATAACACATTATCCATTAATTCTATTCGACAAGATATCCGACATTCGCTCGCCAATCATCTAGCGGACTTCTCATTCCTAGGTGTTATCAATGCACTTATCGTTGGTGATCGATCACTTATCTCTAAACAACACTGGAACCTATTTAAAGCCACTAATACCACACACCTTAGTGTAATATCAGGATTGCACATCGGCCTTATTTCAGGTTTTATATTTATATTGACAAGTTTTTTATGGCGACTCTGTACAAACTGCAGTGCAAAGATCCCTGCTAAAGTGATAGGCGCCTATTTTGGTTTATTAAGTGCTTTTTCTTATGCGCTTATTGCCGGATTTTCTATCCCAACCCAACGCGCCTTTATTATGGCCAGCGTGGTATTTATTACTTTAATTCTAAGGCGTCATCATAATGTTTGGCAGCTTTATGGTATTGCCTTATTGCTAGTTCTTATTTCCGATCCATTGGGTATTTTCAGTGTTGGATTTTGGCTGTCTTTTTATGTCGTGGCGGTTATTATTTACGGCGCTAGTCAGCATCAAAAATCACATTGGTTCGTGCGCCTACTTTATATACAGTTTATTATTAGCATTGCCACACTGCCGCTAGTTGCATGGTTTTTTGATTCTGGGTCCATTCTATCACCAATTGCTAATTTGATCGCTATTCCAATATTTAGCTTTATCACCACCCCATTATCTTTACTGGGTGCAGTGCTATTATATTTACAATTACCTTATTTAAGTAATGTCAGTTTTAGCATTGCAAATGGGTCTTTAGAGTATCTGTCCATACTGCTTGAGTTTTTACAAAATTTTGATTTTAATCAATGGCATTATTCTCCTTACTCAAGTATTGATCTGATAGCGCTTATTATTGTTGCCTTTATTTTTATACTGCCTAGTGCACTTAAATTTAGAAAAGTCTCTTTAATATTGTTATTGGTTATTTGGATTCAGCCAGGTGCAAAAATCACTCAAGGAGAGGCGCTTATTACAACACTCGATGTAGGTCAAGGCCTCGCCCATGTTGTTCGTACACAAAATCACACACTGTTATTTGATACGGGTGCTAAATACCCCTCTGGATTTAATATGGGCGATGCGGTTATCACTCCATATCTACGTACACAACAGATCAATTTTCTTGATATGATCATTATCTCTCATGGTGACAATGATCATATTGGTGGACTATCGAGTATCCTAAAAGACTTCAAAACTGAAAAAGTACTCAGCTCAATTCCTGAAAAAATCTCTACTGATTCTGACCTGTGTCAATCCTTACCCTCATGGCAATGGGATGGCGTTAATTTTCAAATGTTGAATTTAACACACGAATTTACAGGTAATAACGCTTCTTGCGTACTTAGAGTTTCTACTAAGCAATATTCAATACTATTAACGGGTGATATTGAAAAAGAAGCGGAGAAAAATTTGATAAAAATTTGGCCTGAAAAATTAAAATCAGACATTCTCATTAGCCCGCATCACGGCAGTAAAACCTCATCTAGTGATGCATTTCTAACCGCAACAAGCCCGCAATGGGTAATCATATCAAGTGGCTATAAAAATAGATTTAACCATCCCGCCAAACAAGTAACGGATCGATATAAAAAGCATAACATTAAAATATTAAATACAAACTGCGCAGGGCAAATCGATATTAAATTAGCGGATAAAATCGAAATTAATCAGTATCGGAAATTGCAAAAACGGTATTTTTGGAGGGCTTGTTCACCCAACTAAAATACTCAATGATAATGAATTTTACTAGCTTGTGTTTGAGTAAGTGTATTGATCAGCTCAACTAGAGATTGCCCTGGATTAACCTTATACTCCTTACTTAGTGGAATGCTGCCTTGAAGGTGTTTGGCACTATAAGAAATCTTAACAGGACAGCTACCTTTGTGTTCGTTTAAAAGTTGTTTAATTTTAGGAAAAATAGACTGGTGCTGAGCGTCAAGTCTTACTTCAAACCCTTTGGCATAATTCATTTTAACTTCGTCAATATTTTCAATTTTATCAACAATAATCTGCCAGCCATCACGATAATCATCGCGCTGAATTTTTCCTGAAATAATCACCACATCATCCACAATCAACTTATCACTCACATCGCCTAATACTTTAGAAAAAACCACTGCATTGAGTGGCATATTGCCATCTTCAACAGTAATGATTGCGATCTGGCCACCCTTTCTAGTAGGGCGATAGCGCAACTCAGAAATAAGCGCTAAAACACGAACTTCCTTATTGTTTCTAAAACGTAATTCGCTAGGCAATACGGCACTAATATGTTTGATATCTTTTCTATATTCGTCCGTTGGATGATCGTAAAAGTAATAACCCATCACCATTTTCTCAAACTGCAAGCGTTGCCTAAAAGCAAACTCAGGTGCATTTAAATAATGCGCCTCGTACTCAATATGCTCATCAACACTCGCAAACAAGCCACTCTGACCACTAGAATTATCATTTTGACGCTGTTCTGCTTGTTTGACAGCAATAGGATAGGTTTTAATCAAACTAGATCTCTCAACCCCAAACACATCAAATGCACCACTATAAATTAACGCTTCCATTGCTCGTCTATTCAAATAACGCTTTTGAATTCTAAAACAAAAATCAAACAAATCCTTGAAGATACCGCTAGCCTGGCGCTCAATCATTAATCGCTCAACCAATGCCTCACCCACACCCTTAATGGCACCAAGACCATAAACAACAGTTTTATCATCTGCAATACTAAATTGATAATCAGACAGGCAAACATTAGGACCGCTAACCACTAAGCCCATTTGTCGAATCTCTCCCACAGTAAATGCAACACGATCAGTATCATCCATCATGCCTGACAATACCGCCGCCATAAAAGGTGCGGGAAAATGAGATTTTAACCAAGCCGTATGGTAAGACACATAAGCATAGGCTACTGAGTGTGATTTGTTAAATCCATAGCCTGAAAATTTATCAATTAGGTCAAAAATTTCATTGGCTTTTTTTGAATCAATATCCTTTTCAGCAGCACCTTCAACAAATACACTACGCTGCCTATCCATCTCTTCAACTTTCTTTTTTCCCATGGCACGACGCAATAAATCTGCGCCACCTAAAGAATAGCCAGCCATCACCTGAGCAGACTTCATTACCTGCTCTTGATATAAAAATACACCATTCGTTGGTGCAAGAATTTCTTTCAGCATTGGATGCGGATACTTAACTTGAGCGCCGTGTTTTACATTGATATAGTCATCTACCATGCCTGCATCTAATGGTCCAGGTCGGTACAAGGCCAACATCGCGACAATATCTTCAAAATTATCGGCTTGTAGCTTTTTAAGATAGCTACGCATACCATCTGATTCCAGCTGGAAAATACCTGTAGTATCACAGCGTTGCAATAGCTCATAAACTTTTTCATCGTCTAATGGCAGAGCATCTAAATCAATTTTTTCCTCACTAAGGCCACTAGCCTCAATCATTTTAATGGCTTTATGAATAACCGTTAAGTTTGACAATCCTAAAAAGTCAAATTTCACCAAGCCAACTGCTTCGACATCATCCTTGTCAAACTGAGAAACAACACCGTCATTTTCGCCTGCACCTTTATAAACAGGGCAAAAATCACTAATCTTACTAGGTGCAATAACAACGCCACCTGCATGCGTACCAACATTTCTAACTACACCCTCAAGCTTCTTTGATAGGTTAATCAAGTCAGTTACCGCTTCTTCTGAGCCGTAACGTGCCAGCAAATCATCTGAGCCGCCCTCAGATTCAGGCATTAGCGCCTTACTCAGAGTCATTTTTAAATCATTAGGAATGAGTTTGGATATTTTGTCACTAAAACCATAAGGATGACCCAAAACTCGACCAACATCACGCACCACACCTTTGGCCGCCATGGTGCCATAAGTAATGATTTGTGACACCTTTTCTCGACCATATTTTTTGGCCACATAATCGATCACCTCATCACGACGATCAGTACAAAAGTCGATATCGAAATCTGGCATAGAAACACGCTCAGGATTTAAGAAGCGCTCAAATAAAAGCTCATGTTTAATAGGATCAACATTGGTAATACCTAAAACATAAGCCACCAAAGAACCTGCACCAGAACCACGTCCAGGCCCTACTGGAATATCGTTATCTTTTGACCATTGAATAAAATCAGCCACAATTAAGAAATAGCCTGGAAAGTCCATTTGAATAATAACATCCAGCTCAAACTTAAGTCGCTCATCATACTCAGTGCGATCAACTTCAATACTCTCAAGCCTAGCATCAAGTCCACGCTCAGATTCTTGGGTAAAGAATTGAGCAATACTCAAGCCTTCAGGAATTGGAAAGTCAGGTAGGTAATTCTTTTTATGCAATTCAAAATGTACATTACATCGTCGTGCAACCTCTACTGTATTTTCAAGTATTTCTGGTAAATCGGAAAACAGCACTTGCATCTGCTCATCAGACTTTAAATATTGTTGATCAGAAAAATGACGAATACGACGTGAATCATCTAACAATCCGCCTTGTGAAATACATATACGCGCCTCATGGGCGTCAAAATCAGATTCAGATAAGAACTGCACATCATTAGTTGCAAGCATCGCAATATCAAGCTCCAATGCTAATGCATGACACAGATGCAAGTGCTGCTCATCAAACTCTCTAGAAGTTCGTTGTACAGCTAAATAATAACGATCTCCAAATACATCTCTCCAGTATTGAGCTTTTTCTTTAGCCTCAATCATTTGATTTTCCAGCAAGTGTTTAGCAACGTCGCTATATACAGGCGTCGCAATCATAATTAAACCCTTGTTATGATTGGATAATTGTGTCTCGCTAATGCTCACACCTTCAATAGACTGCTCTTGCATGTAAGATAAGGATATTAGTTCAGAGAGATTAAGAAACCCTTGATGATTTTGACATAATAATAGAACTGAGAAAAACCCGCCCTCACTATTGGCAATATTAATACGTGCGCCAAAAATTGGCTTAATATTTACTGCTATGGCTTTTTGATAAAACTTTACTGCGGCATACAGGTTAGATTCATCTGTTAAGGCAATGCTACCCATGCCCAATTCAGACATTCTCTCTATTAACTTAGGGATACGCACCAATGAATTCTCAACAGAGAACTCACTTTGACAATGCAGATGGCAAAACCCGGAATTAGACATAAAAGATGATTTGAATATCGAATTAAAAAATTAATTATCCATCAATTTTATGGATGTTGTTATTTATTTTGGACAAAAAAATACCCCAATTAAGGGGTATTTTTTTACAAACTTTCTTCTCTAGTTAGAAAAGAGGGCCTGCAGTTGATGCAATACCAGTTTGCGCCGTAGCGTTTACTGTTTGAGCATGAGCTTTGTTGGCTAGTGCCACTGCAGCAGCTGATTTACCAGCAGCATGCAATTTCTTAGCCTCTTTGATCATTTTGCCCGTATCACGCCAAGCCATCTTAGCTGCTAAGTTGGCCTTATAACCAGTTTCAGCCATTCTAAGGGCTGACTTAAACGCATCAGACGAACCATTATTCCAGTTATGTGAATTACCTAGAAAATCAGCTTGAGCTGTTAAGGCGAATACTGATAAAGCTATTATTAATAATTTTTTCATCATATTCTCCTATTTTCTGTATCTGGCGTCAGTAATCTCAAGACCATTACTCATCGCTTGATGGAAGAATTCCAAATTACGGTAAGTTTCCGTTTGAGCCTTTAACGGCTTAGCACGCATATTCTTGTAACAACCACCATAGCGACGATGAAGTGTACCCATGCCGGCCCACTTGGCACGATACATTGGTACGTGCGTTGTATGGCCTAGTGCTGGTGATAAGATATCAGCACGTGCCTTTTTAGAAGCGTTGTATACATGACAATCTGCACAAGACATATTGAACTGTCCACGTTTAGCATAGAAAGTTGCCTTACCTTTAGCGTAAGCTGCTTTTGCACCATCAGATTCAACAATTACGTTGATCTTCTCGCCAGCTGCTTGATCAGACATCCAAGCACTAATACGGGCAATCTTGCCTTTTTTAGAGCCTAGCTTCTTACCAGTTTGCTCGCTATAACATCTTTTGATCTCACCCTCAAGTGTTACCACTTGTTGAGCTTTTTCATCAAAATATGGATGCTTTACACGAGCTGCCGCCGGATCTGCAAGTGCAGCACACTTATTAAGACCAAACTTTAAGTATTCTTCTCCGCCCTTTTCAACCGCTTCCTCGTAGGGAGGAATACCGTCTAGAATTTCTTCAAATTGATCTCTTGAGCCTTCATCAACCGCGTAAACGCCGTTAGTGTAGTCTGCAAATTCAACATTTGGAAGAATTGATTTAAAGTGGCCAACAAAGGCTTTACGATCAGCTTCTACATCTGCGATCACAGATGTTGCACCAACCATTAAACCTAAACTGACAACTGCAGTTATTAGTTTTTTCATTTATCTCTCCTCAATAATAAACTAGTTACTTAGACTTTGCAGTCGCAGTATCTGATTTACCTTTGTTATCTTTATAAGTAAGCTCAATAGTGTCGCCTTTTGCGCCAGCTACATTAAACTTAAAGTACGGGTTTTTTGAAATAGTAGCACCGATATCAGCATCTACTACAACTGCACCATTGTGCTTAACAACCATATGCACAATATGGTTAGCAGGTACAATCTTACCTTTCTTTTTACGTAAACCAGTTTCCATTGGGTGCTTGATAAGCGCCTTAATACCGATAACGCCTTTTCTAGCCTTTGGCTTTAATTTAATTTTTCCCATTTTATATTCTCCTAATTAATATGATTCGCGAGCGAATTAACCGCCACAGCCGCCAATAGTTACCTTAACTTCTTGAGTTACTTTAGTAGTTGCACCACCAGCAGTAACTAAAGCTTCCACTGGAGATGTTTTACCCATTTTAATACGAGTAGAAACATAACCTACAGCAGCGCCAGATAAGTTAAATGAAGCAGCTAATGGTGTAGAGTTATTAACAACAAAGAAAGAAACGTTTGTCACGCCATCCATCTTAGAAGCGTCTACTGTCATTGGCACTACTGCACCGTTTTCAGCAATCTTAGGTGCTTTAAATTTAAATGAACCTTTTCCTGCAGCAGCAGATGAAGCGCTTGCTGCGTCTGACTTAGCTTTGAAGCCTGCAGTATTAGCAAATGCCATTGATGGCGTTAGCAAGCCTGCGCCTACTGCCGTTGCAACAGCAGAACCTGCCATTGCACTTTTTAGAAATAATCTTCTTTTCATCTTATTTTCCTTATTTAGTATAAATGTAATCAGTAATTTGATCAATCTGCTTTTCAGTTAGCGCTTGGTGCTTACCGAATGGAGGCATGATTGTATTTGGATTGTTAACAGTTGCATCCCAAATTTGCGCTCTTAATGTCGCCTTATCTGGAAACCTTGCTTTCATTGCTAACAATGGCGGACCGACATTTCCTGGTAAATTACCACCTGGAATCATATGGCATGCTAGGCAGTTGCCTAATTTTCGACCGAAAGTAACCTCTTCGCCCGTCATCTCTTTAGCGCCTGCTTCTAGTGGCATTACGAATAATGCTGCTAAAGCTGCTACTGCTGAGATAGAAGAAATGGTTTTCTTCATGTTTCTCTCCTCTTTATATAAAAAAATAAAACCCCGTGCAGGGATTTGAAACCCTACTAAATAACTTATGTTATACGTTTTTTCTGTAAATGCAACTCTATTATAAAAACTTTATATTATTTTCAGACTTGCGTTGCAGCCGCAATTAAAGCACGCGCCTTATGCATTGTCTCATCCCACTCTGATTGAGGTATAGAATCATACACAATACCCGCGCCCGCTTGCACATGTAACACAGCATCTTTAATCACAGCTGTACGAATAGCAATCGCCATGTCCATGCTTCCATGCCAAGACAAATAACCAATGGCGCCTGAATAAATATTACGCTTCAATGGCTCTACTTCATTGATGATTTCCATAGCGCGCACTTTTGGCGCACCACTTAGCGTACCTGCAGGAAAGGTTGCTTTAAGTACATCCATGGCACTCATATCATCTTTCAGTTCACACTCAACGTTCGATACAATATGCATCACATGCGAATAACGTTCAACAAACATTTTATCGGTCAGCTTAACACTGCCTGTTTTAGCAATTCTGCCTAAATCATTCCGTCCAAGATCAATCAACATTAAATGCTCTGCAATTTCTTTTTCATCCGAAAGTAAATCTTTCTCAAGTGCCAAATCATGTGCCTGATCTTTACCTCTGGTTCTTGTGCCTGCTATTGGGCGAACGGTAGCACGTCTATCCGCATCCACGCGTGTCAAGATTTCTGGCGATGAGCCAATGATATTAACATCATCCAAATTCAGATAATACATATAAGGTGAAGGGTTTAGCCTTCTAAGCTGTCGATACAGTTCGATCGCTGGCGCTTTATAAGGCGCACTAAGGCGCTGAGAAGGTACTACCTGCATCACATCGCCAGCGACAATATATTGCTGAATATGTTTAACCACGTCTTTATAGTTCTGCTCGCCAAAACTAGAAACAAAATCTTGCTCAGTTAATTGATCCGATCGATAAGATTCTTTAACGATAGGCTGATCAATTTGAGATTCGATTTCATTGAGTCTTTCCAGAGCCTGCTCATAAGTTTGAGTTTCAGGATTAACATGCGTTAATAAAAAAGCCTTATTAGCTAAATTATCAAATACCACTAAATCGTTTGAGACCATAAGCAAAATATCAGCAATATTTAACTCATCTTTAAGATTGATATCCTTTAGCTTAGGCTCAATATAACGAACAATCTCATAACCAAAGTAACCCACCAATCCACCATTAAATTCAGGTAAATCATTAATTTCAGGCACTTTAAATTGCTGCTGATACTCTTCTATCCAGGCCAAAGGATCTTGCACAGTAAGACGCTCAACGATTTTTGAATCTTGCTCTATTTGAACTTCATGATCAAAAACCTTGATAACTGTTTTTGCATGAAGACCAATCATAGAGTATCGACCCCATTTTTCTCCACCTTGGACGGATTCAAATAGATAGCTATAACTATTGTTAGCCAACTTTAAATATAAGCCTAAAGCTGTATCAGTATCCAGCACAACCTCTTTAAAGACTGGAATATGATTGTAACCCTGGTCAGCAAATGTATTAAAACTTGTTTTGTTCATTAAGGGTATCTCTAAAAGCGCTGATGAAATTCTGCAAGAATTCCTAATCTTTTTAATAAGGCATAATTTTTTAAGTAATAGTTATTCATATTGCTGGAAAATTTAACACGGTTAAAAAGATTAGGGGCCTTGCCTTTAAGGACTGAGGAAAACCACCCTATGCTTTATAAAATTATTTGACATATGAATAACTATGTCTACAAAATTTGATTTTACATAGGATAATTTTCCGTTGTCAGAAATTATCATAGTTTCTAGAGATACCCTTTAGCGCATTTTAACGGATTTTAGGCATAAAAAAACCGCATCCATATTTGAATGCGGTTTTCATATTAGAGCAAGTTAGGATTTACTCCTGAACTTCTTCCGCTTCGCTTAACTCAGCTGCTAATGCAATTTCAGCATCAGCGGCTTGAACCATACCTTCAGCGCGCTTAGCACGACGCTGCTCATGGTGCTTAAAGCCTGTTCCAGCAGGAATCAAACGTCCAACAATTACATTTTCTTTTAAACCTTGTAGTGTATCTACACGGCCAATTGTTGATGCTTCTGTCAATACTCGAGTTGTCTCTTGGAAAGAGGCAGCTGAAATAAATGACTCTGTTGCTAGTGACGCTTTAGTAATACCCATTAATAGTCTTTGGTAAGTAACTTCTGTTTTACCTTGAGCTTTTAATTGTTTATTATTTTCAATTACCTTCACATACTCGGCAGTTTCACCATTAACAAGCTTAGAGTCACCTGCATCAAGCACTTCTACTTTACGTAACATTTGCTTAACAATAACCTCAATATGCTTATCTGAGATATTTACACCTTGTAGGCGATAAACATCCTGAACCTCTTTAACAACATAGTTAGCTAACGCTTCAACACCTAATAGACGTAAGATGTCATGTGGATTTGAAGGTCCGTCAGAAATAACATCACCTTTTTCAACGGTTTCACCATCAAAAACGTTAATTTGACGCCATTTATGGATCATCATTTCTGTTGGCTCGCCTTCAGCTGAAGTAATGATCAAGCGATCTTTACTCTTAGTAGGATTACCAAAACTAATAACACCTGCTGCTTCAGCAAGAATTGAATGATCTTTAGCCTTACGCGCTTCGAACAAGTCAGCAACACGTGGTAAACCACCAGTAATATCACTTGTTTTAGATTGATCTTTAGGAATTTTAGCTAAAACTTCACCCGCTGTAATTACTTGATTATCTTCTAAATTAATCTTCACCATTGACGGCAAGTAATGCGTTGATAGCACAACTTCAGAATCACTCTCTTCAACCATCTTAATCATTGGCTTAAGACCTTTAGCTGCCGCAGATCTTTCTGCTTCATCGATCATCTCAAAGAATGTTAAACCAGTTAATGGATCTGTATTTCTATTAACCGTAATACCTTCTTCAAAGTCAACGAAAATTACACGACCTGATTGCTCAGTAATAATTGGATGTGTATGCGGATCCCAGTCAGCAATCTTCTCTTTTGCTTTAACTGTGCCACCCTCTTGTACATGAACAACAGCACCATAAGGGATCTTGTAGCGCTCAACATCTTGACCTTTGTTGTTACTAATAGTTACTTCAGCAGATCTAGAAATAACCACCAAATCACCATTGTCATTCGTAATTGATTTGATATTTTCAAAGTGCGCCGTACCATCAACATTAACATTAATACTACTAACCGCAGTTGATGCAGACGCTGCACCACCAATATGGAAAGTACGCATAGTAAGCTGAGTTCCTGGCTCACCGATTGACTGTGCTGCAATAACACCAACTGCTTCACCAACACCAATCTTGTGTCCACGCGCCATGTCATTACCATAACAATTGGCACAAACACCGTAACGTGTATCACATGTAATAGTTGAACGAGCCTTGATAGATTCAATACCTAAATCGTTAACTTTGTCTGAATCTTGTAATGAAACAAGATGGCCTTTTGGCATAAATACATCGTATGTATCAGGAATAAGCACATCTTCAGCAACAACACGACCTAAAACAGCTGCACCTAACGTTTGCACAATATTACCGCCGTCAATAACAGCCTTCATAATTAGGCCATTTTCAGTGCCACAGTCTTCTTCTGTAACCACTAAATCCTGACCAACATCTACTAAACGACGTGTTAAGTAACCTGAGTTAGCTGTTTTAAGTGCTGTATCAGCCAAACCTTTACGAGCACCATGTGTTGAAATAAAGTACTGTAGATTATTCAAGCCTTCGCGGAAATTTGAAGTAATTGGCGTTTCAATAATTGAGCCATCTGGCTTAGCCATTAAACCACGCATACCAGCAAGCTGTCTCATTTGTGCAGGAGAACCCCTTGCACCTGAATCAGCCATCATATAAACCGAGTTAAATGAAGCTAACTTTTCAGTCTTACCATCTTTAGTTTCAAAATCATCAAAGCCAATTTCATCCATCATCGCCTTAGCAACAGTTTCTGAAGTACGTGACCAAATATCAATTACTTTATTGTAACGCTCACCATCTGTTACAACACCCTTGGAGTATTGATCTTGAATATCTTTAACCTGAGTTTCAGCATCTTCAATCATGCCGGCTTTAGTGTCAGGAATGGTCATGTCATTTGAGCAGAATGAAATACCTGACTTAGTTGAGTACTGGAAACCCAAGTACATCATTTGATCAGCAAACATCACTGTCTCTTTAAGCTCTTGCGTACGGTAACAAACATGAATTAAGTTTGATACCACCTTCTTAGTAATCGCTTCATTGATTAAGTCAAATGATAAGCCATTTGGTAAGATTCTTGAGAAAATTGCACGTCCAACAGTTGTATCAACGATACGAGTTGCGCTAAATTCAAATTTACCGTCATCATTTTTAGAATATTCTTTAATTCTTAATTTGATGTTTGCATGCAAAGTAACGTGTCCAGCTTCATAAGCAGTTAACGCTTCAGCTGGTGAAGTGAAGACCATGCCTTCACCTTTTTGATTGATCTTATCACGCGTCATGTAGTACAAGCCCAAAATAACGTCCTGTGAAGGGACGATAATCGGCTCACCACTTGCAAGATGTAATACATTGTTAGAAGCTAACATTAATGTTCTTGCTTCTAATTGTGCTTCCTCAGATAATGGCACGTGTACCGCCATCTGATCACCGTCGAAGTCAGCGTTAAATGCGCCACAAACTAATGGATGCAATTGAATAGCTTTACCTTCAATTAGTAACGGTTCAAATGCTTGAATACCTAAACGGTGTAACGTTGGTGCACGGTTTAATAGAATTGGGTGCTGATGTACAACTTTTTCTAAAACATCCCAAACTTCCGGTGTTTCAGCTTCTACCATTTTCTTAGCAGCTTTAATAGTTGATGCTAAACCTTTGCCAATTAACTTATTGTAAATAAATGGCTTGAATAACTCTAATGCCATTTTTTTCGGTAAACCACACTGGTGTAATTTAAGGTACGGACCACAAACGATCACTGAACGGCCAGAATAGTCAACACGCTTGCCTAATAAGTTTTGACGGAAACGACCTTGCTTGCCTTTAATCATGTCTGAAATTGATTTCAGAGGGCGACGGTTATTACCCATCACTGCACGACCACGACGTCCATTATCAATAAGCGAATCTACCGCTTCTTGCAACATGCGCTTTTCATTACGCACAATAATTTCCGGCGCATCAAGCTCAAGTAGACGAGCTAGACGATTGTTACGGTTAATAACACGACGGTAAAGATCATTTAGATCAGAAGTTGCAAAACGACCACCATCTAGAGGTACTAATGGACGTAAATCTGGCGGAAGAATTGGCAATACTTTAAGGATCATCCATTCTGGCTTATTGCCTGATTGAATCAAAGAATCAATTAGCTTAAGACGCTTATTGTATTTCTTAAGCTTCGTTTGAGACTTGGTGTTTAAGCTATCTTCACGTAAATTAGCCGCTTCTTTTTCAAGTTGCATTTCTGCCAATACGTCTTGGATTGCTTCGGCACCCATTTTCGCTTCAAACTCATCATCACCATATTCATCTAACGCATCAAAGTACATCTCTTCTGTTAACAATTGTTTATGAACAAGAGGTGTTGAACCTGGATCTGTTACTAAAAATGCTTCAAAATATAGTACACGCTCAATATCCTTTAGCGTCATGTCCATTAATAGGCCTAAACGAGAAGGTAGTGATTTAAGGTACCAAATATGAGCAACTGGTGCTGCTAATTCGATGTGACCCATGCGCTCACGACGAACCTTAGAGAATGTTACCTCTACGCCACATTTCTCACAAACAACATTACGGAACTTCATGCGCTTGTATTTACCACACAAACACTCGAAGTCTTTCATTGGACCAAATACTTTAGCACAGAACAAACCTTCTCTTTCAGGCTTAAATGTACGGTAGTTAATAGTTTCAGGTTTTTTAACCTCACCATATGACCATGAACGAATCTTTTCAGGAGACGCTAGACCAACTCTGATTGCATCAAAATCTTGTTCTTTATTTTCTTGCTTTAATATAGTTAATAAATCTTTCACTTTATTCTCCTAATTAGTATTGCTCAAGCTCAACGTCGATACCTAATGATCTAATCTCTTTGATTAGTACATTAAACGACTCTGGCATAACAGATTCTGTTAGATTCTTACCGTCAACAATGCTCTTGTACATCTTTGCACGACCAGCAACATCATCAGACTTAACCGTTAGCATTTCACGTAATGTGTGTGCTGCACCATAAGCTTCTAATGCCCAAACTTCCATCTCACCGAAACGCTGACCACCAAATTGAGCTTTACCACTCAATGGTTGCTGTGTTACTAATGAATAAGGACCTGTAGAACGCGCATGCATCTTATCATCAACTAAGTGATTAAGCTTCAGCATATGCATATAGCCAACCGTTACAGGGCGATCAAATGCCTCACCTGTACGACCATCATAAAGCTGCTCTTGTCCAGACTCTGGCAAATCAGCTAACTTTAATAATGACTTAATATCTTCTTCTTTAATACCGTCAAACACTGGTGTTGCCATTGGTACACCGGTGCGTAAGTTATTAGCTAGCTCGATAATTTCTTCATCAGAGAAAGCTTTTAAATCTTCTTGCTTGCCATAAGAGTTATAGATCTTGTCTAAGAAATCTCTAATCTCTTGAACCATTTCAGCACGCTTTTCATCCAACATAGCTGCAATCTTAAAGCCTAAGCCTTTAGCCGCATAACCTAAGTGGACTTCTAGCACCTGACCAACGTTCATACGCGACGGTACACCTAGTGGATTAAGAACTACATCAACTGTAGATCCATCCGCTAAATAAGGCATATCTTCAACTGGAGAAACACGTGAGATAACACCTTTGTTACCGTGACGTCCCGCCATCTTGTCACCAACTTGAAGTGTCTTACGTGTTGCCACATAAACTTTAACCATCTTCATAACGCCTGGTGGTAATTCTGCACCTTCGTCAATCTTAGCTTTCTCTTCTTCAAGGAATTTATCAAATTCAACTTGCTTAGCTTTTGCTTGCTTAACCAATACTGCCACTTCTTTATTGATCGCTGCATCTTCTACTTTGATCTTGGCAATGTCTTTGTTATCAAGTTTTTTCATTAGCTTGGCATTTAACTTCTCGCCAGCTTTAATGTCGCCAACTGCTTTAGTAATAACATTACCCGAAAGCTTCGCACGCACACGACGGAAAATATCGCCATCGATAATACCAAACTCATCGTCAATATCTTTTTTGATCTTTTCTAGACGCTCTGCATCAATGCTAAGTGCTCTTGAGTCCTTCTCAACACGATCACGCGTAAAGACTTGAACGTCAATAACCACACCTGATTTAGATGCGCCAATACGTAGTGAGGAATCTTTAACGTTATTAGCCTTTTCACCAAAAATAGCTCTTAATAGCTTTTCTTCAGGAGAAAGAACGGTTTCACTTTTAGGTGTAACTTTACCCACAAGAATATCGCCACCCTTAACACGAGCACCAACATAAACTACACCAACCTCATCAAGCTTAGCCAATGCTGACTCGCTTACATTAGGAATGTCTGCTGTAATTTCTTCAGGACCTAATTTAGTGTCGCGAGAATATGCGGTTAACTCTTCAATATGGATTGTTGTATAACGATCATCTTGAACAACCTTCTCTGAGATTAAAATTGAATCCTCAAAGTTGTAACCATTCCATGGCATAAAGGCGATCTTCATATTTTGACCTAATGCCAATTCACCTAAATCAGTTGAAGGGCCATCTGCCAATACATCACTCTTAGTAATCTTATCACCAACTTTAACCAATGGCTTTTGATTAATACAAGTATTTTGGTTAGAACGTGAATACTTAGTTAGGTTGTAAATATCAACACCTAACTCACCGGCAACTGTCTCTTTAGAGTCAACACGGATTACAATGCGTGAAGCATCAACAGCCTCAACCACACCACCATGTTTAGCAGTAACACAAACTCGAGAGTCTGTTGCTACAACACGCTCAATACCTGTTCCTACTAGTGGCTTTTCAGCACGTAGTGTTGGAACTGCTTGACGTTGCATATTTGATCCCATCAATGCACGGTTAGCATCATCATGCTCCAAGAATGGAATTAACGATGCTGCTACCGATGAAATCTGCTTAGAGTCAATATCGATCAATGATACTTCATCTGAATTAACCAGTACAAATTCATTTTTACGACGACATGAAATCAAGTCATCCATTAACTTGCCTTTAGTATCAACCGTTGCATTTGCTTGCGCAATGGTATGCTCAAGCTCATCAATTGCAGAAACATAAATTACTTCATCAGTAACCTTGCCATTTTTAACGATTTGATATGGTGTCTCTAAGAAGCCATATTCATTCGTTTTGGCATACACGGCCAAAGTATTAATTAGACCAATGTTTGGTCCTTCTGGTGTTTCAATTGGACACAAACGGCCATAATGTGATGGATGCACGTCACGCACTTCAAAACCAGCACGCTCACGCGTTAAACCGCCAGGACCTAGTGCAGAAATACGTCGCTTATGCGTTACACCTGATAAAGGGTTCACCTGATCCATAAATTGAGATAACTGCGATGAGCCAAAGAATTCTCTAACAGCAGCCGATACAGGCTTAGAGTTGATCAAATCTTGCGGTGTTAATTCGTCTGTTTCAGCTAAGTTCAAACCTTCACGAACAGATTTTTCAACACGCACTAAACCAATTCTAAATTGGTTTTCAATCATTTCACCAATCGCTCTAACACGCCTGTTTGCCAGTGTATCTACATCGTCAACAGAGTCATTACCATCTTTAATATCGATCAACAATTTAATAACGCTTAAGATATCGTCATTAGTTAGTACATGCTCACCCGTTTCAGATGCAATACCTAAACGACGATTAAGCTTCATACGTCCAACTTTAGAAAGATCGTAACGCTCATTCTTAAAGAACAAGTTGTTAAACAATAAGTTAACCGCGTCTTCTGTTGCAGGCTCACCAGGACGCATCACATGATAAATACTCATGCGTGCTTGGATTTCAGTTTCAGACTCATCTAAACGCAATGTATCTGAAATATATGCACCCGTTTCAGATTCATTAATATGAAGAACGTTAAACTTCTTAATTTTGTTCGCAATCAATACTTCTAAAACATCTTCGGAAATAACCGTATTGGTTGCAATTAAAATTTCACCCGTTTCAGTATCAATAATATCTTCTGAAATAACCTTATCAATTAACGACTCAAAAGGTGCGTTAATCGCTTTAACACCTGCAGCGTTTAAAAGCTTCACATGTTTAGCGGTAATACGGCGACCCGTTTCAACAATAACATCTTTACCAGCTAGAATATCAAACTCTGCAATCGTGCCACGTAAACTTTCAGGCTTCACACCTAACTCACATGATTTGGCTTTCATCTTAACAGTAGAACTGTTAAAGAATGTGCTTAGAATCTCGTTACTAGACAATCCCATTGCACGAAGTAATGTTGTTACTGGCAACTTACGACGACGATCTATTCGAACATATAGATGCTCATGATGATCAAACTCAAAGTCTAACCATGAGCCACGGTAAGGAATAACGCGTGAAGAGAATAAAATCTTACCTGAAGAGTGCGTCTTTCCCTTGTCGTGCTCAAAAATAACACCTGGAGATCTATGTAGTTGAGAAACTACAACACGCTCAGTACCATTAATAACAAAGGTACCTGTATCGGTCATCAAAGGTAGTTGACCTAAGTAAACATCCTCTTCAATGATTTGTTTAACTTTACGTTTTTTCTTTAACGTAGAGCCATTTTTATCGAACAATACCAGGTTAAGCTTAACGCGCAATATAGAAGCAAAAGTTACACCACGCAACTTACATTCTTCTACGTTAAACTTAGGCTCTTGTAATTCATAATCTACGTACTCAATTTCGGCATAGCCGTTAACTGCAGTAATAGGAAAAACAGATTGAAACACCGATTGCAAGCCAATATCTTCTTTTTTGCTACTATTTCCAGCTTGAATAAAACTGTTAAAAGAATCAATTTGAATAGCTAGTAAATCAGGTTCTTGCAAGATTGACGATCTTGAACCAAAGTTGTTTCTAATTCGCTTTTTTTCCGTAAATGAATAAGCCATGAATACCT
>ERZ1046740.527-NODE-527-length-31635-cov-8.292115_pt1 | contig 31635 bp, 21 predicted proteins | sample MGYA00383093_ERZ1046740 | MGnify/ENA primary metagenome ERZ1046740 (study PRJEB29581, sample SAMEA5548363) | metagenome | biome: marine; feature: coastal; material: water | depth 25 m | study: Short-term variability in the microbial, nano- and picoplankton... | reverse complement strand
GTCTAAATCGAATTTATGTTGCCAACCCCATTGTTTTCTTGCAAAAGAATCGTCTATACTTTCTGGCCAGGTCTCCGCAATTGCTTGTCTAAAATCAGGATTGTAATCAAGAGAAAAATTAGGCATAACTTTCTTAATGGCATTTCCTAATGTCTCTGGCGTAAAGCTCAAAGAAGAGAAGTTGTAAGCAGAGCGTATTTTTACTTGCTCGGCCGGTGCTTCAACTAATTCTATGGTTCCACGAATTGCGTCTTCCATATACATCATTGGCAATCCAGTGTCAGCTTTTAAGAAGCTTGTGTATTTACCACTTTTAAGTGCTTCGTAGAAAATGTCAACTGCGTAATCTGTTGTTCCTCCTCCGGGTTCACTTTTCCAACTTATTAAACCTGGGTAGCGAATTGAACGCACATCAACATTATACTTGTTGAAGTAATATTCGCACCAGCGTTCTCCGGCTTGTTTAGAAATACCGTAAACCGTTGTCGGTTCCATCACGGTGTGTTGAGGTGTGTTTATTCTGGGAGTTGATGGTCCAAATACAGCGATTGAACTTGGCCAATACACCTTCTTTATGTGTCCTTCGCGCGCAAGCTCCATAATATAAAAGAAGCTTTTCATGTTTAAGTCCCAACCCGCTTCTGGTACTTTTTCGGCTGTAGCCGAAAGCATAGCAACAAGGTGATAGACTTGAGTAACTTTGTACTTTTTAACGATTTCAAATATTTCAGGACGGTCCATTACGTTGAGTTTTTCAAATGGTCCACTCTCCATAACTTCAGTGTGAGCTTCTCTTATGTCTGAAGCAACCACATGATCATTTCCGTAAATCTCTCGAAGATTCATAACCAACTCTGTGCCTATCTGGCCAGAAGAACCTGTTACTAAAATCGTTTCGCGCATACTAATAAAATTAGAGCTCCAAAGATACATATTGATGGATTTAGTGTTCACTTTTTTCAAGCTTGACTTTTCGCAGGTTCATTTTAGTTTGCCTTTGTATTTTTGTACCGCTTTAAAAACGTACTAAATGGATCCGAATAAAGGAAAGAAAGGTCTTCACAACAAATTGGGAAAACCTGAGTTGATAAAAAAGCTAGAGGCTGAGACCTTTAAAAGAAAGACGATTTCTTTTTACAAATATGTCATTATTGAAGACCCCGAAGCGATGCGCGAATCTCTTTTTAGAGTTTGGTGGGCTTTAGATTGTTTAGGTAGAATCTATATTGCAAAAGAGGGGATCAATGCACAAATGAATGTTCCAGAACACAATTGGGACAAGTTTGTTGAAATACTTTACAGTTTCCCAGAATTTAAATATGTGCCTTTTAAAGAGGCAGTTGAAGACGACAGTAGTTCCTTTTTAAAGCTGACAGTGAAAGTGAAAAACCAAATCGTTGCAGATGGATTACCTGCTAATGAATACGATGTTACAAACGTTGGAAGACATCTTTCTGCAAAAGAATGGAACGAGAATTTAGACAAGAGTATTGTTGTAGATATGCGTAATCACTACGAAAGTGAAATAGGGAAATTCGATAATGCCATAGCTCCTCAATCTGAAACGTTTAAAGAAGAATTGCCAGAAGTTCTGGAAGATTTAAAAGGGAAAGAAGGCGAAAAAATACTGTTGTATTGTACTGGAGGAATCCGATGTGAAAAAACAAGCGCGTATCTAAAGCATCATGGTTTTAAAGATGTAAATCAACTGCATGGCGGTATTATTGATTATCACCGACAGGTTGAAACAGAAAAGTTAGACAACAGATTTAAAGGCGTAAATTTTGTGTTTGACGAAAGGCTTGGTGAAAACATCAATGGAGAAATTATTTCAGAATGCCATCAGTGTGGTAAGCCAAGCGCAAACCATATAAACTGTGCCAATAAAGCGTGTAACTTATTGTTTATTCAATGTGAAGATTGCGCCACGAAACACGAAGGCTGTTGCACGCCAGATTGCGTTGAGGTAATTCACATGACAGACGAGGAGCAAAAAGAGCACAGAAAGAAGAATACTTCGAAAAAAATATTTCACAATCATGAGAAGGTAGACCTTAGGAATGCCTTTAAATACTGACAATTGTCATATAATTGCAGAGGATTAAAAATCAGATTTGCTGCAACCATAAAACGATAGATTATGCCGATGTATCATACACTTGGAAAGGTTCCACCAAAGAGACATACTACTTTTGAAAAGCCTGAAGGAGGTCTTTACCAAGAAGAACTTTTTGGAACTTTAGGTTTTGCAGGGATGTCTTCATTGATTTACCATATTCATCCGCCAACAATTGTTTCTCAGCCAATTAAGAGTTACGATGTTGCACCAAAGATTGCTATTGAGAAAAACATGAAGGCCCTTAGTTTTAAAGGTTTTTCATTGCCACAATACGATGATTTTATTGAAAGTCGTAAAACACTTTTTGTAAACAATGACTTAAAAATTGGTTTAGCAGCACCAAAAGAGTTTTCGAAAGATTACTTCTATAAAAATGCAGACTCTGATGAAATGTTATTTGTTCACAGAGGCGAGGGTGTTTTAAAAACACTTTATGGAAATATACCTTTTGGCCATGGCGATTATTTGATTATTCCAAGAGGAACGGTTTACCAAATTGAATTTAAAGGAACAGACAATAGAATATTATATATCGAGTCCTCTAGCCCTATTTATACACCAAATAGATATAGAAACAATTTTGGTCAGTTGTTAGAAAGCTCTCCGTATTGCGAAAGAGATTTTAGAAAACCTCAAGACTTGCAAACGCATGACGAAAAAGGTGAGTTTTTAGTAAAGATAAAAAAGCAAGGAATGATGTGGGAGTATGTTTATAACCGTCATCCGTTCGATGCTGTAGGTTGGGATGGATATAACTATCCATACGCCTTTAATATTTTCGATTTTGAGCCAATAACAGGACGTATCCATCAGCCACCTCCAATACACCAGCAATGGGAAGCGGCAGGTTTTGTGGTTTGTTCGTTTATGCCGAGGATGTATGATTATCACCCGAAGGCGATACCAGCTCCTTACCATCACAGTAATGTAGACTCTGAAGAGATATTATATTACGTGGAAGGTGATTTTATGAGCAGGAATAATATTGAGGTTGGTCAGTTAACTTTGCACCCAGGTGGAATTCCTCATGGACCTCACCCTGGAGCAATAGAAAGAAGTGTTGGTAAAACATCTACAGAAGAAGTAGCAGTAATGATAGACCCTTTTGCACCCATGATGATTACGGAAGAGGCCATGAATTTGCAGGTAGATGATTATTATAAAAGTTGGATGATTGATTAATTTGACAAATTATGAGTAAGCAAGTAGAATCAGTAAACTACGGTTTAGAAAAAATATTTGAAGGAGCACAAGATTTCCTTCCGCTTTTAGGAACAGATTATGTTGAGTTTTATGTTGGTAATGCCAAGCAAGCGGCCCACTTTTATAAAACAGCATTTGGTTTTCAATCTTTGGCTTATGCCGGACTAGAAACAGGTGTGAAAGACAGAGCAAGTTATGTGCTCGTTCAAGATAAAATTAAATTGGTTTTAACAACACCTTTGAACAGCAGTTCAACACTAAACGATCATTTGGTAAAGCATGGTGATGGTGTTAAAGTTGTTGCCTTGTGGGTTGAAGATGCACGCAAAGCATACGAAGAAACAACAAGCAGAGGTGCTAAGTCTTACTTAGAGCCTGTCGTAGAAAAAGACGAGCACGGTGAAGTTGTAAAAGCTGGTATTCACACATACGGTGAAACAGTTCACATGTTCATTGAACGTAAAAATTACAACGGAACTTTCCTCCCAGGATACAATAAATGGGAGTCTGATTACAACCCTGAGGCTGTAGGTTTAAAATATGTTGACCACATGGTTGGCAACGTAGGTTGGGGAGAAATGAACCAATGGGTAAAATGGTACGAAGACGTAATGGGCTTCGAGAACTTTTTATCTTTTGACGATACGCAAATCCATACTGAATATTCTGCTTTGATGAGTAAGGTTATGAGTAATGGAAATGGTCGTATAAAATTTCCAATTAACGAGCCAGCAGAAGGAAAGAAAAAATCTCAGATTGAAGAATACTTAGATTTTTATGAAGGTCCTGGAGTGCAGCACATCGCTGTTGCTACTGATGATATTATCAGCACAGTATCTGCAATGCGTGCTCGAGGTGTAGAGTTCTTAACAACACCACCGGAAGAGTATTATGCCGCCGTTCCTGGCAGACTTCATGAGTACGATCATGAGTTGGGTGAAGATATTGAAAAGCTCAAAGGTTTAGGTATTATGATAGATGCTGATGAAGAAGGTTATTTACTTCAAATCTTTACAAAGCCAGTTGAAGATCGCCCTACCTTATTCTTTGAAATTATTCAGAGGATGGGTGCGAGAGGTTTCGGAGCAGGTAACTTTAAGGCGCTATTCGAATCTATAGAAAGAGAACAAGAAAGTAGAGGAACACTTTAATTCCTCGTTTGCTCATTTATTGAAGCCCCGTTTATCGGGGCTTTTATTTTGCACATATTTTAATGGCAGTGAGGCAACCATACGACACATTTTTAGTGTCTTATTAAAAACAACCCTATTTTACAGCCAGAACTTATGAAAAAACTAATCTTCCTTTTTCTTTTGTTGCCCCTTTTCGGCTTGGCACAACTTCAGAAGATTTCTGGAGTCGTCTATGATAAGGGTTCAAAAGAAACGCTTCCATTCGTGAATATTACGGTAAACAAGAGTAAGCTTGGTACAGCCGCAGATATAGACGGTAAATTCGACTTTTCTGTAAACGAGCCAGTTTTGTCTGTTAAATTCAGCTATATCGGGTATGAACCCTCAGAGATAGAAATTACTTCGAAGACAAAATTTCCATTGGAGATTTTCTTAAAAGAATCTAAAAATGAATTGGATCAAATTGAATTAGTTGCAGGTGAAAACCCAGCGCATAAAATAATTAGGAAGGCAAGTGCAAATAGAAAGCAAAACAACCCTGAAGCCTTACAGAACTTTGCGTACACATCTTACAATAAGTTTATAGTTACGTTTCAACTCGACTCTACTGTTGGATTGATTGATACCAATTGGGTGAATGAGAATACAGATTCAGCTACTATGAGTGTGGATTCTTCAAACTACGAGGCTCGTCAGTTTTTTGACAGTCAACATCTTTTCATGCTCGAATCCGTAAGTGAAAGAAAATTCAGTTCATCGCCAAAACGAAACAATGAGAAGGTTGTCGCATCACGCGTAAGTGGATTTAAAAATCCAACATTCACCTTGTTGGCAACGCAAATGCAAAGCTTTAGTTTTTACAACGATTTTATTACTGTTTTAGATAAAGATTACATCAACCCCATTTCTGGAGGAAGTACAAATCGGTATATTTTTATAATTCAAGATACCGTGATATCTAGCTTCGATAGTACGTTTGTAATTTCATATCAGCCAAAGTTGAATAGTAAGTTTGATGGATTGTCAGGAGTGCTATATATTACTTCAGATGGCTGGGCTCTAAAAAATATTCTAGCCAAACCAAAAGATCAGGAAGGGTTGGGAATCGAAATTCAATCGCGAAGCGAAAAAGTAGGTGGAGTATGGTTTCCTACTCAAATGAATTACGACTTTAGGGTTTACAGTACTGAAGATTTAGATTTTGGAGGGTTTGAACCGCTTGGTGTTGGCCGAACTTATGTAAGTAAAATAAAATTAGAAGAAGAGTATAAACGCAAGGAGTTTTCTAGGATAGAAGTTCAAATAACGGATGACGCTGGTAAACAGTCGGAAGAATTTTGGAATGAGTTTAGAGTTGACCCTCTAGACAGTCAGGAACTGCAAACATATCGTGTATTAGATAGTATTGGCGAAGCAGAAAATTTTGAGGTGAAATTAAGCGCGCTTCAGGCTCTAATAAGCGGAAAGTATCGCTTTAAATTTCTTGATTTTGATTTGGATAAAATTTTGAGCTATAACATTTATGAGGGTTTGAGACTTGGTGTTGGAGCACATACAAACTATAGAATGTTAGAGTGGCTGAGTGTGGGAGGTTATATTGGCTATGGATTAAAAGACCAAGTGTTTAAATACAATTATGAGGCTGATTTGATTTTAAGCAAAAGGAATGGTGTTGTTCTAAACGGTGGTTACGTTTTCGATATTGAACAAACTGCAAGCCAGTCTTTTAATTTGGGTAAACGGAGTAATAGTCTTCTATATTCTGACTTGCGAAATTTGAATCAACAACAGTTTGACGAATTTTCTCAGGTGTATTTTAACTTAAGTTGGAATGTTTTGCCGAATCTGCATTCTCGTGTTTTTGTAAATAGGCAAAATAGGCAGCTTCAGGAAACGGAGTATAGATTCCTGCAAGAAGATGAGGATGGTGCAATGCTCGTAAATGGTTTTAACTCAACTCAAACTGGAATTTCTCTGCGCTATGCGCCAAAAGATAAATACATGGAAGGACCTTTTGGAAGAAAGCCAATCGATATTTCTTATCCGTTGTACGAAATTCAATACACCCGTGGTATTTCTGATGTTTGGGGAAGTGATTATGAATTCAATAAGATTGATGCACGTATCAACTACAAGTTTAAAACCAAAAATTTTGGTGTCACAAATATCCAATTAGCTGGAGGCTATGTAGATGAAGATTTACCCTATTCATTTTTGTACACCCCAATTGCAAATCGTCCTGTTAATATTCAATGGCCAATTTATGCTGCCGGCATTACTGCTTTTGAAACGATGTTTAACAATGAGTTTATTTCTAATACTTGGGCTCAATTCATGTTTAGGCAAAATTTTAAAGGGTATCTGATGAAAATTGGAAAATGGAACCCTGATATAGAATTTGTGATGAGCGCCATTGTTGGTACATTGAACAAGCCCGAGCTTCACCGAAATATTGAATTCAAGACTTTAGATAAAGGATATTATGAAACGGGTGTTGAAATAAATAAAATGTGGAATGTGTTAGGATTAGGAGTTTACTACAGATTTGGACCATATTCTTTGCCAGAAACTCAAGATAACTTTAGCGTAAAAATCACCGCTAGGATAAATCTCTTTTAAGTTCGTTAGTTTATTTAGATGATTATTTTTACCGCTTTAATTTTCTGTAAATCAAGTAGGTGAATTTTTGGAACCATATAGCGCGAATCATATTGCGCAACAGACTGTTAATAATATTTGCCCTCGTCTTCTATGCAGGATTTATGGGGTACCAAACTCAGCATGTAAAGATTGCCTACCGCTTTGTAAAGGTATTACCCGAAACGGATTCAGCAAGTATAGATTTTGACAGGGTAAACGAAGAATTTGGAAGTTCCAGTAATGGCGTAATCGTTGCTGTCGAAGCCGGAAAAAACAACGAGTTTTTTAATGGAGATCATCTAAAATCCTGGAAAAAACTGATTGATTCTTTAGAGTCTATTGAGGGAATAAATTCAGCTTTTTCGATTACTGAAGCTTTCAATGTCGGGGTAAATGATAGTCTTAAAGAATTAAAACTCGTCCCTTTAATCGATTCCACAAAGTCCATTGAAAGTCAAGGAGAAATGCTCAAAATGAGCTTAGCGAATTTACCTTTTTACCAAGGAACGATGTTCACAGAAGACCTTTCAGTCTTTATGATTATGGTTCGTATTCAGGAAGATCTGGTTTTTAGTAAAAAGGTAACCGGTATCCTGAAGGAAGTGACAGACAAAGTTCATGCATACGAAGCCGAGACTGAATCTGTAGCGCATCTTTCTGGTCTTCCATATATTCTATTCGCTAATGCGAAGAAAATGACCGAGGAAATTCAGCTATTCATTGTTTTGACATTATTGGTTACCGCAACGATTTTATACCTTTTTCTAAAGTCGTTTAGAGCAACTTTTTTTAGTCTTATTGTGGTAATTCTTGGAGTGCTTACAACGTTTGGTTTGATGGGGCTTCTAGGTGTTCAACTCACAATTGTACTTACACTTATTCCTCCATTGGTTATCGTTATTAGCGTCCCAAATTGTATTTATCTGATTAATAAATACCATGCAGAATATAAAGTGCATGGAAACAAAGTGTTGGCTCTTCAAAGGGTGGTTAGAAAAATTGGATATGTAACCTTACTTACCAATATTACTACAGCACTTGGATTCGCTGCGTTCATTCTTACCGACAGTTTAACATTGGTTGACTTTGGTGTAATCACTTCTGTGAACATTATCATCATCTTTATTCTTTCGATAACAATTATTCCAATTACATATTCATACTCTAGACCACCAAAAGAGAGGCATTACAAGCACCTTGATAAGAAATGGGTAAGAGGTTTGATTACCAACCTCGAGGTATTGGTGCAATACCATCGTAATTGGGTGTATGTTGTAACCCTTGCAGTTGTTATTGTAGGAATCTATGGTGTTTCTAGAATGCAAACAACGGGTAAGCTTAGTGATGATTTCTCAAAGAATGATCCAGTTTATGTGGATTTAAAATTCTTGGAAAAGTCATTTGGAGGTATCGTTCCATTGGATATTATCATTGATACAAAAAAAGAAAACGGAGTGCAAAAGGCTTCGACATTAAAGAAAATAGAAGAGCTTAAAAACCAGCTAAAAGGAGAAGCGATTTTGTCTAATCCTCTTAGTATTGTTGAGTTTGTGAAGTTTGCAAATCAAGGGTTTTTAGGCGGAGACCCTGCTAAATATGCCTTGCCGACCAGACAGGAGCGTCAGTTTTTATTATCTTATTTACCCAAAACTGGAAATAGTGATTTGCTAAGATCGATTGTTGATTCAAATCAACAGCAAGCGAGAATTATTTACCAAGTAGCCGATATAGATTCTCCAGAGATGAAGGAGTTTTACAATCGTTTGCAGGTAAGAGTGGATAGTATTTTTGATCCAGAGAGATATGATATTACTATCACTGGGGCAAGTGTTAAGTTCATGAAAGGAACGAAGTATTTGGTTGACAATCTTATTTTGAGTTTGGCATTGGCAATTGTTGTCATCTCCATAATAATGGCGTTTTTATTTGGCTCAGCTAAGATGGTGTTCATATCCATCGTCCCGAACCTGATACCTCTATTGTTGACAGGCGGTATTATGGGCTTGGTAGGAATTCCATTAAAGCCATCAACAATTTTGGTTTTTAGTATTGCATTTGGTATTTCGGTGGATGATACTATTCACTTTTTAGCGAAGTATAGACAAGAATTACGCGCAAACAATTGGGAGATTAAAAAATCTGTAATCATTGCTATACGCGAAACAGGCGTAAGTATGTTCTATACATCCATTGTTTTACTGTTTGGATTTTCAATTTTGATGGCGTCTAACTTTGGTGGTTCTCAAGCTTTAGGGTTTTTGGTGGGGATTACTTTGTTTTTCGCCATGCTGTCGAACCTTGTTGTTTTGCCCTCATTTTTAATGAGCTTAGACAAATGGGTGAACGCTAAAAACTTTAGCACAACAATTATTTCCGGGCAGATACATGCAGAGGAAGAAGAGAAAAGATTAGAAGAGAAAGAATCAACTTGACTATGAAAGGAATTATTCTAGCTGGTGGGTCTGGCACAAGACTGCATCCATTAACACTAAGCGTTAGTAAGCAATTGATGCCGGTTTATGATAAGCCGATGATCTATTATCCACTTTCTACATTAATGAGTGCGGGAATTCGAGATATATTAATCATTACAACTCCACATGATGCCGCCATGTTTCAAAATCTTTTAGGCGATGGAAGTAGAATTGGATGTAATTTTCAATACACCGTTCAAGCCAATCCAGAAGGTTTGGCTCAGGCTTTTATTTTGGCTGAAGAGTTTGTAGGAAATGACTATAGTGCGCTGATTCTTGGAGATAATATCTTTTATGGAACACAAATGAAACGTGTTCTTCAAAACAATAGAAACCCAAAAGGCGGTGTTGTTTTTGCGTATCAAGTTTCTGACCCAGAGAGATATGGTGTTGTTGATTTTGATGAAAATTTCAAAGCGAAGTCTATCGAGGAGAAGCCCGAACATCCAAAATCAAATTTTGCCGTTCCAGGGTTGTATTTTTATGACAATCAAGTTGTAGAAATGGCCAAGAATCTTGAACCGTCTCCAAGAGGTGAGCTCGAAATTACTGACATTAATAAAATTTATTTGGCCCAAGACCAACTTCACGTTGGTATTTTGGACAGAGGTACGGCATGGTTAGATACCGGCACGTTTGATTCTTTAATGCAAGCAGGGCAATTTGTTCATGTAATTGAAGAGCGTCAAGGGTTAAAAATTGGTTGTATCGAAGAAATAGCTTTCGAGCAAGGTTTTATTGACAAAGAGCAGCTCATGCGCATCGCTCAACCCTTGGTAAAAAGTGGGTATGGTAAATATCTATTGAGGCTACTTTCGTAATGAAATCTATTGAAGAGTTTATACATCTTGTTCAGGAAGAGATAAGTCAATACAATTTTCCAAAACAGCCTGAGGGACTATATGATCCTTTAGATTACTTCCTAAAAATAGGAGGCAAAAGACTGAGACCTGTGCTAACGCTTTTGGGTGCTGATTTATTTGGAGGGGATATTCAGAAGGCCCTTAAACCAGCAGTTGGTATTGAGCTGTTTCATAATTTTACATTGGTGCATGACGATATTATGGATGATGCTCCATTGAGAAGAGGTCAATCTACAGTGCATGAAAAATGGAATCTGAATACTGCAATTTTAAGTGGAGATGTACTTTTTGTTGATGCTTTTGAAAAAGTATCTGATGTTGATGAGCAATATTTAAAAGATGTAATTCACGTTTTTGTAAAAACAGCGCGCGAGGTTTGTGAAGGACAGCAAAAAGATATGGATTTTGAATCTGAAACAGTTGTAAGCGAAAAGGATTACATCAAGATGATTCAATTTAAAACATCAGTTTTATTAGGATGCGCGCTTCAAATTGGTGCAATAATATCAGGAGCAGATCAGTCAGATGCAGAGCACTTATATCAGTTTGGTTTGAGCTTGGGAACTTCTTTTCAAATAAAAGATGACTACTTGGATGCCTTTGGTGATCCTGAAAAGTTTGGTAAGCAAGTAGGGGGCGATATCATTTCTAACAAAAAAACAATCCTATTAATTAAGGCGCTCGAGTTGGCTTCTGTATCACAAAAAGCAAAACTTTTAGAATTGCTTGGAGAATCTAATTTAGTTCTTAAAGTAGAATCTGTTAAACGTCTTTACAATGAGACTGGTGCAACAGATTATGCTTTGAATCAAATGGAAACTTATTACCAAGAAAGCATTTCACATCTTGATCAAATTAACGCGACTAGCAAGAGCAAACAGCTGTTATATGGTTTTGCAGATTGGTTAAAGAACAGAGATATATAGGTTTGAAGCAACTTATGTTTTCTGAAGCCATTACTGTTGCGAATAATCATGAATTTATTCTAGAGTCTTGTATTGCTCAAATCACAAAAGATTTGGGGTTAGAAATAGATTGGCTTGATGAAAGACCCAATTCCGTCCAAATGATAATTGAAAAACTAAACTCTAGGCTGGAGAAATTGCTTTTCAATTCTGAAAGAAAAATTCATCAACTTCTGTATGCAGTTGATCTAAACGAGGAGAAACTCTATTCCCAAATGAATTCTGGAGATTACAAAAGTCTGTCTGATTTACTTTCTAAATCTATTGTAGAAAGAGAGTTAAAGAAGGTGATCGCGAGAAATGTGTACAGCGGAAAGTTAAAGCTTTAACTGAAAATAAATTAATTGTTTATTTTCGACATTCTAAATATTCATAGCATAAAAGATTAGACTCGCCAACCTTCCATGGAATTTGATCTAGCAAAGGAATTTATATTATCCAAATTAGACGGTTTGTCTGATCGTCTATCGTATCACAAAAAACAGCATACGCTTGATGTTTTGAAATCAGTTGAAGAAATTGCAGAAAGTGAAAATATAGATGAAGAAGGCAAGCACCTGCTTCGTATTGCGGCATTGATGCATGATGTAGGGTTTCTAGAAAAATACAAAGGGCATGAAGAAAAAGGTTGCGAATACGCTTTAGAATGGTTGCCACAGTTTGGTTATAGTGCTGAGCAACTGGAAAGAGTAGTAGGTATGATTCGTGCCACTAAGATTCCTCATAGTCCTAAGAACAAAGAAGAACAGATTATTTGCGATGCGGACCTTGATTACTTAGGGACTGATTCATATGATACGATTTCCGAAACTCTCTATAAAGAATGGAAGTGCTACGGTTTCGCAAACAGTAGTAAGGACTGGCTGGAAGAACAAATCGGTTTTCTAAAACTCCACAGATATTTTAGTGATTTCTCTACTCGTAAAAGAGTAGCAAAAAAGAAAAAAATACTACAGGAGCTTGAGGATCGCTATTCAGCTGGGTTTTAATTCATTTTTTACTTTCTCTCAATTCTTTTATGAATGGCTCAAGCGAGTCTATAGTCACATGGTCCATAATGACAATTTTGAACCATTTCGGATTGCTTGAATGACTGTCAGGAACCAATCCATATTTATACGCTATATTGTTCGGAATATCTTCACCTAGCATAGTTATAATATTAGATGAAGGTGTTCGATGAAAATGTACTTTGAGTGTGTTTAGTTCTTTTTCAAGCCAATCTGCACGATAGGTTAATAAATGAATTTTTTCATACCAACCGTTCGGTCCATAAGTTTGAAGAATCATCCAAACCGAAATAGCATTTGCACCTGAACGACTGCCTGAAAGGGTTAAATCCATTCCTTGTACGTATTGCGCTTCATTTGTCATAACATGATGTATCAAGTTTTTGCGACAAATAAAAATCCCTGTTCCATAGGGTGCTTGCACCATTTTGTGAGCATCTAAAGTGACTGAACTGACCTCAGGATTAGCGAAAGTTAATTGTGTTTCTTTCGAAATAATAGGGTAAACGAAACCCCCATACGCCCCGTCAACGTGTATTTTGTAATTGAGGTTTTCTTTTTTCAAAACAGCTAAATAGAGGTCTAAGTTGTCTACAGAACCAAACATGGTAGTCATCATATTTGCTACTACAATAAAATGTTTGTGCCCTTTATTTTTTAGATCTGAAACTTTTAATACAAGATCATCTTTTATTAAGACTCTTGTCTCTTCATCTACATCAACAACACATGTAGTTAAATTGAGCAAGTTTGCAGCTTTAAACATGCTGTAATGCGCATCATTAGAAAAGACTAAAACAACATTTTTGGAGCTTGCATTGAATTCATGCTTGTAATAATTTCTGTACATCCAAATGGCTTGAATATTGGCCTCTGTACCTCCCGAAGCAATATACCCATCAAACTCTTCTCCTGAGCCTTTTAAGATGTCTTCAGCGCAAAGGCTGATTAATTCTCTTTCAATGTCATGTGTTCCTTTGAAAAACGGTTCAGATTCGCCAAGAGTATGGCAGCCAATGTGATTTGGGTTTTTTACAAGAGAATGTAAAAATGGGGCTTGGTTCAAATGGTTTGGATCAGTAAAGAAAACATTGTCATCAAGGTGGGAGGCGGGTACGCCTAAAACCACATTGTCGCGATAGTCAACATTTTTGTCTAATGCAGAGCTTATTCTATTGCTTATTTCTTCATGTGACAATCGTTTCCAAAACCTCATATCTTTCTATTTAAAGATTAGCAAAGGTATTTTTATACTTTCTATTAAATATGATTTGGGTCATGAAATTGGGGCGCTTTAAAAGCCATTTTCTATTTGGCAATCTCTAACTCTTTTTGTTTGAAACACCATATTCACTGAGGTTCTGTACGGAAATTCTCATTGACTAATAAAATTTTAGCACTTTCGATAATTCGGCTACTTTAGTCTTAACGAAATGTTCCTTATGAAATACACTTTTCTTCTTATTGTTTCTGTGCTCTCATTATCGATGTTAGCCCAAGAAGACAAAAACCCATTGCGAGATATGAAATTCAGAAATGTTGGGCCTGCCGCTATGAGTGGTCGCGTAACTAGCATTGATGTGAATTTAAAAAACGATCAAGAAATTTATGCAGGAACAGCCTCTGGGGGCTTGTGGCGCAGTCGATCCGGAGGACAAAAATGGGAATGTATATTCAATAATGAAGCAACCTTGTCGATAGGAGCTGTCAAAATATCTCAAAGGAACACAGATGTTATTTGGGTCGGCACTGGAGAAGGAAACCCAAGGAATTCGCATAATTCGGGAAAAGGAATTTATAAAAGCATTGATGGTGGAGTGAATTGGATGTTAATGGGGCTTGAGAATACAAGGAACATTCATAAAATTTTAATTCATCCCGATGATGAGAATATTGTTTACGCTGCGGCAATTGGCGTTGCTTGGGGTGAAAGTGAGGATAGAGGAGTGTACAAGTCTATTGATGGAGGACAAACTTGGGAGAACATCCTCTACATGAATGAAATTACTGGGGCAGCTGATTTAGTTATGGATCCGGAAAATCCGAGTAAATTAATTGTGGCAATGTGGGAGCACCGCAGATGGCCGTGGTTTTTTAATTCAGGAGGCGAAGGCTCTGGTATTCATGTTACATACGATGGTGGAAAGAGTTGGGAGAAAAGAACTGATAAAAATGGATTGCCAAAAGGGCAGCTGGGTAGAGTAGGCTTAGCCATTAGCAAAAGCAATACGAAGGTTGTTTATGCATTGGTTGAAAATGCAAAAAAAAATGCATTGTACAGATCTAATGATGGCGGTTTGAATTTTTCGAAGGTTTCAGAAAATGAAAATATTGGCAATAGACCGTTTTACTATTCTGATATTCATGTGAGTCCTGAGAATGAAGATATCTTGTATTCCCTTTGGACCTATTTATCTAAGAGCAAAGATGGCGGTAAAACTTGGACGCGTATTCCATACAATAGAATTCATCCTGATCATCATGCGTTTTGGGTTCACCCGGAAAAACCAAATTATTTGATTGAAGGAAATGATGGCGGCTTAAATATCTCCAGAGATGCAGGTAAAACATGGCGTTTCGTTGAAAACCTTCCGCTGGCGCAATTTTATCATATAAATATTGATAATGAAATGCCCTACAATATTTATGGAGGTATGCAAGACAATGGAAGTTGGATTGGTCCAGCCTATTCATGGACTAGTGGGGCAATTACCAATAGCCAATGGCAAGAGGTTTATTTTGGCGATGGTTTTGATGTTGTTTCAGATCCAGATGATGTGCGCTATGTTTATGCGATGTCGCAAGGTGGAAACGTATCAAGAATCGACAAAAATACTGGTTACTCTAAAAGTATAAAACCACGTCATCCAAGGGGTGTAGATTTAAGATACAATTGGAACGCGGCAATAGCTCAAGATCCATTTAACAATTCAACAATTTATTTTGGCTCTCAATTCGTTCATAAAAGTGAAAATAAAGGAGACAGTTGGTCGCTTATTTCACCGGACATAACAACAAATGATACATCTAAACAACATCAACTCACGAGTGGTGGACTTACCTATGATGTGACAGGTGCGGAAAACTACACCACTATTTTAACAATAAATCCTAGCCCGTTGATGAAGGACGAGCTTTGGGTAGGCACAGATGATGGTAAATTGCAATTGACCAAAGACGGTGGAGAGAATTGGTTTGATTTGTCAAGTAAACTGAAGGATATGCCTGAAGGCGCATGGATACCATTTATACATGTCAGTAAATACAATGAAGGAGAAGCTTTTGTTATTGCGAACGATTTCCGAAGAAACAATTGGGAGCCTTATTTGTTTTATACAAACAATTACGGAAAATCCTTTTCGCAGCTAGTGAATACAGATGATAGTATTGGAAGTTTTTGTTTGAGTATTATTCAAGATCCAGTTCAAGAAAACTTATTATTCTTGGGTGTAGATGATGGATTATACTACAGTCTTGATAAAGGAGAAAATTGGAAAAAATGGGCAAAAGATTTCCCTTCTGTACAGGTTACAGATTTAAAAATTCAAGAGCGTGAAAAAGATTTAATTGTAGGAACGTTTGGTCGCGCGGCTTGGGTTCTAGATGATTTAGAACCCTTAAGAAAGTTGGCTGGGGAGAACACGGATTGGAAAAATGATGCTGTTACTCTTTTTGAACCACCAATGGGAGTTATAGCAAATTATAAACGCACCAACGGAACACGCTTTGCTGCGGATGCTATTTACAAGGGAGACAATCGTGGAAGTGGAGGTCGCTTGAAATATTGGGTAAATATTGAAAATGATTCGTCTCTTAAAAGAATTAAGGAAGCTGAATTTTTAGTTTTAGATGAGAAGAATGATTCTATTCGTTTCTTCAAAGAGAAATACCATGATGGTCTGAATATTGTTAATTGGGGGTTGAATGAAAAAGGAGTGCGCTCACCACAAAGAAAAACAAGGACAACAAAAGAGTTAGATAGAGAGCCTTCAGGAGTTTCTGTTCTTCCTGGTAGATATAAAATTATTGTCAGCTTAGGTGACTATTCGGATACAACAGAAATTGAAGTTTTATATGACCCGAGAGTGAATATAGACGCTAAGGACTTACAAAAACGATCGATTTTTCTGAAGGAGTTAGAAGCCCAAGTGAGTAAGATGAATTCTGTCACCAGCAAATTAAATGAGATTCAAGATAATGTTGATGTATTGATGAAACTTGTAAATGAAATGGAAGTTGACAGTTCTTTAAGTGATGCGAGAAAAAAGTTGAAGACGCTTAATGATTCAGCTTCAAATCTGGAGAAATTAGTTTTTGGAATTGAAGATGTTAAAGGATATTTCGATCAGCCAGACACTTGGCAGTATAAGTATAGAGAGCTGTATTATGGGTCTTATTCAAATTATGGTGAGCCTTTGCAAAACGAACAAATAATGTTGAAAGAAATTGAAATACTGACTTCAAATATCACCAATAAAATTAATAACTTTATTGCGAACGATTGGGTTGAGTTTGAAAACTATTTAGAAACGAACCCAATTGTCTTAACAAAGAAGATTGATACGGTGAATAACGATTAGCATATGAAGAATGAATTTAAGTGGGCTGCTATTATGAGCGTAGTGCTTTTAGTTTGGTTAACGGCTCTTAAATTTCTTGGGCTCCAAGAACCAGAACAAATTGATCTTTTCGTTTTTGTTGTAAATATTTATTATTTACTCTTATTTGGTTTGTATATTATCGCAATCAGAGAGCGAAAATCACGTCAACGCGGTTACATCAGCAGAAGAGATGGCTTTTTAACTGGGCTGCTGATCACACTTTTTCTGGTAGTTCTTTCTCCGTTAAATATGGCAATTTTTTATTTTATCATCAATCCCGGTTTCTTTAAAGTGATGATTGATTTCAATATTTCCAATGGGGTTGCTGCTCAAGTAGCAGAATCTGACTATAATCTTTCTAATTACATTTTCACAAGTATGCTGATGAATTTTGTTGCTGGAGGAGTTTTTTCTGCTTTAGGTGCATTACTATTGCAAAAAATTCCAAATAAGCAGCGGTATGAACCCTTGGCATGATGTAAATATTGGTGAAAACTCACCAAAAAATGTAAACTCGATTATTGAAATCCCCCGAGGATCTAGGAATAAGTACGAATTAGATAAAGATACCGGCCTTCTTAAATTAGATAGGGTTCTTTACTCGTCGATGTTTTACCCTCACAATTATGGTTTTATTCCGCAGACATTGGGAGATGATAATGACCCTTTGGATATTATTGTCTTAAGTTCATTAGGTGTTATGCCGATGTGTTTGGTTGAGGCGAAAGTTATCGGAGTGATGTTGATGCAAGATCATGGTGACAATGACGAAAAAATCATTGCCGTATCTGAAAATGACATGAGTATAAATCACTTAGAAGATATTAGTGAGTTGCCTGCTCATTTTAATAAAGAGTTAAAAAGTTTTTTTGAAGACTATAAAAAACTAGAGAAGAAGACAGTTGTAGTTGAAGATTTTCTTGGAAAAGAGAGAGCATATCAAATTATTGAGGAAAGTATTGCGAACTATAATAAGGAGTTCAAATAATACTTCTTAAGAATTGAGACTAAAAAAGGGGCTGCAACGGCAGCCCCTTTTTTAGTTAGTAAAGTTAGTTTCTATTGAATAATCAGCTTTTCAATTTTCGAACCTTTTGAGTTATTTATTTTAATTAAATAAACACCTTTAGCCAGACTGCCATTTAGATTTGATTCAAGTTTGTGTTGTCCAACTGTGAGCTTTTCATTTCTAATAACAGCATTTATTTGCCTTCCGTTCAAGTCTAAAATGTTGACATTGAAAACGTCTTGTTCAACAACATCTAGCTCAATGTTGAATTCTCCTGCAGTTGGATTTGGATAAATATTTATACTTGAAAGTCCTAATCCTTGTTCTTCTAAACCAATAGTTGTAGCAACTTTTATATTGTCAAGGTAGAGATTGTTCCCTGAGCCATTTGCTATAAACTCAAATTTAAACATTATCGAAGGTGCGAAATTGGCACCGAAAATTGAATAATCACCAGACTTCCATTGTGCATTGCTGTTTGGAGCAAAGCGGTTGTTTGTTGTTGGAGCTGTAATTAAAGTTGAGCCGCCAATATTTCGTTTAATTGCCCATGTTTTACCGCAATCTGTAGAGGTGTATATTTTTAACATATCTACACTGCTAGGATTGTTTTTGCTAGTATATGCGTAATCAAACCGCAGCCTTACGGACTTAGAATTTGTAAGATCAATACTATTTGTGATTAGGTTGACTGTTCTCTTATTCGTAATGTCGAAGTTGTTGAGTTTGGCGCTTTTTGCACTATTAAACCCTGTTTTTTGTGTAGTGAAGAAGTCAATTGAATCCACATCTGACTCAACATGCCAGTTGTTGTTTGCAATGTTCCATTGCTCAAATCCTTCGGAAAATCCATTTAGCCAAACCGGAACCCCAGTTGGTCGAACAGAAATTACACTATACTCGGTAATAGCAGTCAGACCGTTGGCATTTGTTACGGTTAAACTCATATCATAACTTCCTTTTGTATTGTAAACAACTGTTGGGTTTTTAGCGGTACTTGATGATGGCTGACCTCCCGGAAAAGACCAATTGTATGAAACAGGGTTGCCATGCAAAGACCGATCAGTAAATTGAACGCTTTCGCCTTCACAAATCAAATTGGAGTTAGTGCTATATTTTACTTCTGGTCTACACGGTAGAACTTGACCGTTAACAATTCCTGTGTTTGTTGGATTACTGCCAGAGATGAGATAGCCGCGAGTCCTGTTATTATTTAAATTTCCCCGCATAATATTTTTTTGCTGTTGGGTAAACATATTAGTGCATACGTCATCAGCATAATCCATGTAATTTTCTATTTGATCGGGTAGGTCAGGGCTATCATTGCTGCAGCTATTTCTATTGAGGTTACATCCAGAACTAGCAGATGCAACCGGTGGGGTGTCCGTGCAATTGTCACCTCCAAAACAGCCGTTGTCAAATGGATGTTGAAGACCTAAATAATGTCCGACTTCGTGCGTTAAAGTTCTACCAATTCCTTCTGCTGTACCTATGCGCCCCATCATATCATGACGTATAACTACGCCATCTCGTTTGTAGCTTTGCCCAGGGTTTGGTCTGTAGGCATAGCCCAAAACTGTACCAGACGGCTGATTTGGTAAAAGAATGTTTCTTACAACCCAAATGTTAAGATATTTCTTGTTATCCCAATGCGATAACGGTTTTACATTGTCGTTTGCATCTATAGACAGATTTGTTTGAACTCGGTTTACACCATCCGTGCAATTCCCTGAAGGGTCTAGACGTGCGAGTTTAAACTCGATTTCCATATCTGTTGCAACGCCTTGAAATATTGCTCTTGTATTGATTTTGTCCTCGTTTTGTCTTCTGAAATCTAAGTTGATTACATCAATGGCGTCCAAAATTTGGTCCATTGAAATGTTATCGGTTTTATCACCATACATGACATGCACAACTATTGGCACGGTTAAAATTGTTGCTGAGGTTTTTGATGATTGAGTGTTTGACAGTGCTGCGTTTCTATGAAATGCATCTTGTTTTTGAAACTTTTGATCTAGCTCTGGATCATTGTTTCTCATTTCAGATTCAATAAAATCTGTTGCACACTTTCCAATTTCTGTGTTTTGAGCCCAAATTTGGATGGTAAAAAGGCTGTAAAGAAAAATTAACTTCACTCTCATGTTGTACTAACTATTTGTTTAAAAACTAGTGTGGGAGTAGTTTGTAGAGCAATTGAATACATTTGCTCAGCAATTCGAGGGGCCCAAAGATAAAAAAAACCGAAAAGATTTAAACTTTTATCTGTTAGTTATTTGGCATTTAATGGGAATTAACTTTACATTTGCCGCCCCTTTAAAATAGGGTTTATTGTTTTGACTAACTCGCTAAATATTATACAGTTGTGAATACACTGAGTTACAAAACTATTTCAGCCAATTCTGCTACAGTGCAGAAAGAATGGTTGGTAGTGGATGCAGAAGGGCAAGCATTAGGACGATTAGCGTCTAATGTTGCCAAATTGATTAGAGGAAAGCATAAGACGAATTATACACCACATGTCGATTGTGGAGACAATGTAATCATCTTAAATGCTGAGAAAGTTTCTTTATCAGGAAACAAAATGGCAGAGAAAGAGTATGTATGGCATACAGGCTTTCCAGGTGGTCAGAAATCGGCAACAGCTGAAGAGATGATGACTAAGAATGCTAGAAAAGTAGTTGAAAAAGCTGTTAAGGGCATGTTGCCGAAAAACAGGTTGGGAAGCGTTCTTTTCAAAAACCTTTATGTATATGAAGGAACTGAGCACAAACACGAGGCTCAACAACCTAAAGTAATTAATTTAAACGAAATTAAATAGACATGGCAGTTACTCATGCTATCGGAAGACGTAAAACTTCAGTAGCCCGTGTTTACGTGCAAGAAGGAAAAGGCAACATTGTAATCAACAATAAAGCTTTATCAGATTATTTCCCATCCGCAATCATGCAGTTTAAGGTTGAACAACCTTTTACAATTCTTGAGGAAAAAGGAAACTTTGATGTAAAAGTAAATGTTGAAGGTGGTGGTCTTACTGGACAAGCAGAAGCTATTCGTTTGGGTATCTCTAGAGCAATGGTGTTAATTAACCCTGAGCATAGAGCGACATTAAAACCTGACAGTTTAATGACAAGAGACCCGAGAATGGTTGAACGTAAAAAATTCGGACAGAAGAAAGCGCGTAAGAAATTCCAATTCTCTAAACGTTAATATTTATTTCAGTTTAGTATCTAAACGGTTAAGACTTTGGTTTCCAAATTACTTAGCTGTTGTTATTAAACGAATGTAAACTGACAAAAAATGGCAAAACAAGTCGAAATTAAAGAACTTCTAGATTCAGGAGTTCACTTTGGTCACTTGACCAGAAAATGGAATCCAAATATGGCTCCTTACATCTTTATGGAGCGCAATGGAATTCACATCTTAGATCTTAACAAGTCTAGAGCTAAATTAATCGAAGCGTCTGAAGCGATGTCAAAAATTGCTTCACAAGGTCGTAAGATTTTATTTGTTGCTACTAAGAAGCAGGCAAAGGATATTGTTTCAGATTATGCAAAAGGAATGAACATGCCATACATTACTGAGCGCTGGCCAGGTGGTATGTTAACAAACTTTGTTACAATTAGAAAAGCAATTAAGAAGATGGCTAATATCGATAAGATGAAGGCTGACGGTACTTTCTTGACGCTTTCTAAAAGAGAACGTCTTCAGGTTGACAGACAAAGACAAAAATTAGAAAAGAACTTAGGTTCTATTGCTGATATGAGTCGTCTTCCTGCTGCAATGTTTATCGTGGATATTAACCGCGAACACATTGCTGTTGACGAAGCAAGAAAATTGAATATTCCAATTTTCGCAATGGTAGATACGAATACTGATCCTGCATTGGTAGATTTCCCAATTCCTGCAAATGACGATGCATCTAAGTCTATCGCTAAAGTTTTAAGCGTTGTAGATAGCCATGTGAAAGGTGGTTTAGATGATAGAAAAACAGAGAGAGAAGCTGCAAAGCAAGAAAAACTTGCAAAGAAAGCGTCTCAGACATCTGCTGAATAATAAGTAAGACTATATACAATAGATTGTAATAGGAAGGGATGAACATTGTGTTTTTTCCCTTCTTTTTTTAATAACCATAAATTTTATTAAGATGGTAAAAGTATCAGCTGCTGAAGTAAGCAAACTAAGAAAAATGACCGGTGCGGGCATGATGGATTGCAAAAATGCATTGGTTGAAGCAGAAGGCGATTTTGACAAAGCTGTTGATGTTCTTCGTAAGAAAGGACAGAAAGTTGCTGCAAAAAGAGCAGATAGAGAGTCTACAGAAGGATTAGCTATCGTGAAAATAAATGACGAAAAGACTGTTGGTGTTGCGTTGGTTTTAGCTTGCGAAACGGATTTCGTTGGTAAGAATGATAGCTTTAAAGCATTGGCTACTGAATTTGTAAATATTGCGATTAACTACACTTCTAAAGAAGAGTTCTTAAAAGCTGACTTTGGTGGGATAACTGTTGAAGAGAAACTTATTGAGCAAACTGGCGTTATTGGAGAGAAGTTGGAAATCACTTCCTTCGAAAGAATTGAAGCAACATTTGTTGGTTCGTATACGCATGTAGGTAAAATTGCTGCGATGGTTGGACTTTCTTTAGCGAATGAGAAATCTGAAGAATTGGCTAAAGATTTAGCAATGCAAGTTGCTTCTATGGGTGCTACTTCACTTTCTTACAAAGATTTTGATGCATCTTTCGTGGCCTCAGAAACTGAAGCTAGAATTGCTGCTATCGAAAAAGACAATATAGAGTTAGGAAGATTAGGGAAAACGCTTAAGAATGTACCTAAATACATTTCAAGAGCTCAATTGACTGATGAGGTATTAACTCAGGCTGAAGATGCGGCAAAAGCTGAATTAGCTGCAGAAGGAAAACCAGAACAAATTTGGGATAAAATTCTTCCAGGTAAAATGGATAGATTTATTTCTGACAACACTACACTTGATCAAGAGCAGTGTCTATTGGATCAGAAATTTATCAAGGACGAAAAGAAAACAGTTGCAGACTACGTAGGTTCTTACGGTGATGTTGCTGTTACGGGATTTAAAAGAGTTTCTTTAGGTTAAGAATTCTCTTGATTGGATATTGTTAAACCCTTGCATCCGCAAGGGTTTTTTTGTGCCTTATTCTAGAACTTCCAATGACTCTATGACCATGGGGTCTTCTTTGGCCAAAGTCCTGAAATAGGCTGGAGTACCAAAAAGATTTCGAGCGAAAAAAGCTTTCATTTTTAGCTTTAGGCTTTCTCTTTCGATCTCCAAATTATTTTTTGCAGACGCAGATAAATTTCTTTCTGCGATAAAAGCATTAAAGATTTCTTCGTCAATTTCAAATGATAAAAGAAATTCGTCCACATCCATATCAGTAAACTGGTTTCTGTTGTTATCTATGTAAGTAAAGCAATAGTTGTCTAGCGCTCCGAAACTAAAATACTTATACAACGCATAGTTCCCTGTGTCTACAGGCACGAATACATCTGGAACAATGCCACCACCTCCATACACTAACTTGCCTTTGGGTGTTTTAAATTTTTGTACCGTATCAATTTTAATGCTATCTACATTAAACAGTTCTCCATTGTGGTAGCGCTCCATAGATTCCCTTCGGTATGCGCTATAATCAGAATCGTATGGGCGTTGAATACTGCGTCCTGTTGGTGTGTAGTAACGAGAAGTAGTTAATCGAATACGAGAACCGTCCTTGAGCTCTATTTCCTCTTGTACTAAACCTTTTCCGTAAGAACGTCTTCCAATAATAGTTGCTCTGTCATTATCTTGTAATGCACCTGCAACAATTTCAGAGGCAGAAGCAGAATTTTCATTGATCAAGACAATGAGATCTCCTTTTAAGAAACGGCCTTCTTTCGTAGCTTTAGAATCATCGCGCACATCCTGACGATTCATGGTATACACTATGAGTTCGTCTTTTTGTAAAAATTGATCTGCTATTTTGTTTGCAGCATAAAGTAGACCACCAGGGTTGTCTCTTAAATCTAAAATCAGTTTTGTTGCTCCTTTGTCAATGACAGTTTTTAAAGTTTCATCAAATTCGTCTGCTGTTGGCTCAGCAAAACGATTCACTTTAATCATCGCCACGCTATCGTTAAGCATAAATGCGAGATCAACACTCGGAAGTGCAATAGTGCCTCGTTTAATTGTCACTTGTTCTTTAGATCGTTTTGTAGGTCGGTATATATTAACGTCTACATTACTTCCCGCGGGCCCTTTTAATAGCTTGATATATTGACTGTTCATCATTAGAACACCAGCAATGGTATCTTCATTCACGGCAAGAATTCTGTCCCCAGCTTCAAGACCTGCCTTATCGCTTGGTCCATTTGCGATTACTCGCAATACTGTCAAAGAGTCTTTAACGGTTGTGAACTCGATCCCGATTCCTTCAAAACTTCCTTGTAAACTTTCACTGCTGCTTTGAACATCACTCACACTAATGTAAGAGCTATGCGGGTCTAGTTTATGTAAAAGCTCAGTTATCGTAATATCTAATAAACTGTCTGTATTTACATCGTCAACATATTCATAGTCTATAAAATCAATGATTTGGCGGAGCTTCTGCTCCTTGATTTCCTCATTTTGCAGTGCAAAAGATTGTTTTGGGAAATTAAATTGGGTTCCTAACCAAATTCCAAATACTACTGAAAAGCCAATAAGAATTGGAAGGTATATTTTAAATCTTTGCATTTTCTACTTTGTCAATTTGTGTAATCTCTACACCAGCTTTAGACAAGAAATCAATTCCAGAAGTGTCTTTGTAGGCCTTGATGAAAACCACTCTTTTAATACCCGCTTGGTGAATAAGTTTGCTACATTCTTTACAAGGGGAAAGCGTTAAATACAGCGTTGCATCTTTGCAACCATGTGAGGAAGATGCAACCTTTAAAATAGCATTTGCCTCCGCGTGAAGCACATACCATTTAGTGTAATTGTTATCATCTTCACACGTATTTTCAAAACCTGTTGGTGTTCCATTGTATCCATCAGAAATGATCATCCTGTCCTTAACAATTAACGAACCTACTTGTTTGCGCTTACAATGAGAAAGCTTAGCCCATTCTACGGCCATTCTCAAATATGCTCTATCGTATTTTTCTTGTTTTGTCATCGTGCTTTAGTCTCACCAATCAAATTAAAACGCTAATAAAGTGAATATAACATCAGTATAAATCAATCTTTATGAAAAGAATGCGTAAAAAAAAGCCCCGACACTGTCGAGGCTTTATTGCATTAAAAATTAATTCAATTATTGAATTGTCACTCTGCGATTAATAGTACCGCTAGCAGTTTCAATTTGTAAAATATACATGCCTTTTGCTTGTGAAGACAAGTCTAGGCTTCCATCGTATCTATCAATTGAGCCAAGGCTTTCTGTCAATACAATTTGACCAGCAGCATTGAGTACTCTCAATTCAACTTTCTCGTTTGCATCTAAAATGAAGTTCACGTTAAAGTTTCCATCATTAGGATTTGGGAAGATTTTCAACGAACGTCCTAAAGCAGTTTCCTCTATGCTTATACCTTGAACAATAATATTAAATGTTGAATCTACAGATCCACAACCGTTTGTTACGGTTAGCGTAACTGGGAATGTTCCGTTTGCCGCATAAGTGAAACTAGCAGTGTCTCCAGTCGCCATACTTCCGCCACCAAAGTCCCAAGAATACGTATCTCCATCTTGAGTTCCTGTTGCATCAAAACTCACAACTGCAGAGCTCAGTGTCGTACTTGTTTGACTGTATGAAACAGCAATAACTGGCAAAGGTCCTGTGGGAGTGGTAAATGTTGTCATTGCTGCACCAACACCTGTAGAACAACTGTCCGCAATCCAAACATCATAAGTCGTGCCTGGCAATAATCCAGTTAAAGTGGCAGGACTAGATGGGTTAATAAGCAATGTTCCTCCAGTAGCTGGATTAAAACCTGTTGTATCATAACGAACAAAAGATAACAATGTTCCAGCGTCCGATGTCCAACTTATATCTGCATCGCTACACGTAATATTACTCATCGCTAACCCTGTTGGAGGAACACAACCTCCTAAGTTCACAACAACAACAACAGTATCGGTGATTAAACCACATTGGCCGTTGTACTCAGCAACATAGTTGTATATCCCTGAAGTTGTATATGGACCTACAGTAATACTTGTTAATGTATCAATTACATTACCGTTAAGTGTCCATGTAAATCCAGCTAAACTTGGCGGTGTAGGTAATGTAACACCACCATTTAGAACATTTGGATCTTGTTTTTGAATAGATGTTCCAGAATTGATCCAGTTTGTAGCGCTATTTACATCTGGACCTTCAAGTCTGTTGCCAGAAGTACCAGTTCCTGTAGGAGCAGTACCCGACCAGTCATTGGCTGTAACGCCTGAAGCTGCAGGGAAGGTGTATGCATTGTATCCAACTGCATCAATAATGTTACCCTGTGCATCTTTTAGGATTCTACCTGCAAGAGTACCCGAACTCCATAATCCAGTATAATTACCTCTTCCATCGTACAAGAAGTTCGCAGGTTGAGAAGCGGTTCCGCCTTGACCTGTCATGATAATGGCAGTACCCTGAGGACTCAAGAATGTTCCGCTCGGGAATGTAACTGTTCCTGCCAATGCCGTTGTTGTCCATTGTTCAAAAGTGATTCCTCCCAAATCTGCACCTGGAGGTCCTGTAATTTCTATATAGTCATCAGCCGTCAAGTAAGTTGGCCATCCCCCTATAGGAGATCCATTAGCTGTTTTAAAATGACAGATTTCAGTAATAAAGAATGTACTTGAACCAAATAGCAATGTTGCTTCCATATTCACAGTATCCGTGGTATTATTTATAAACGTAACTGTATCTGGTTTTGCATCTAAAGGCGCTTTAACGTCAATACTAGCAGCTCCTAATAAAGTATCATTGTAAGGATCCAAGTTAAATGCATTTGAATCTAAATACGCATCGAACATGTACATCCCTGGAGTTGACAAATCAATATTTGTTGCCATTACTTCAAGAGTATCACCCAAAGCAAGTGTTCCACTATTAACAGTTATAGTTCCAACTGTGTTAATCGGACCAGTCACATCGTAGTTCACAGTTAATGGATCTGTTGCAAAATTCACAGTGCCGCCTAAATTGTTTCTGAATGAAACCTTAAGAGTATCATTTGTTGTTAAACAAGGGTCTTGCCTGTCAAAAGAGCCAGCTAAGATTTCTAGATCCTCGCTCACTACAGAATTGATAATGATATTATCAATAGCAGCATCACCGCAACAACCATTTCCATCTTGAATAAAGCGTATTAAAACAGTATTCGAGGTGTATGCATTTAAGTCAATAAACTGAGTAACCCATGGCGCGCCTGACGTAGTTTGTATTTGGCCTGTCACGGTGTATAGTGTATCCCATGTATTACCATTGTTTGTCGAAATTTCAACACTCATATCAGCAATGCTACCATTGTTGGCATTTCTATGCTGATCGAAATACATCCCAGCATTGCTTAAAGAAGACAAATCAATAGGAGGTAAATTTAAATAGGCTATATCACCTGCTGAACTACCAGAAGCTTCACAATACATGAAGTTTCCTCCTGTGTTATCGGTTAAAGGTCCATTACCACTTGTGGGCCCTGTGCTTCTTGGTATCCATTTAAAGGGCTCATTACCTAGGGATACATCTGGATTAGAAGACCAACATTGGTTAATTTGATTATTAACATTTGAGCCGCTAGCTGACCAAGATGGGCCGTCAAAGTCCTCAAAGAAAGGTGCTGAAAATACCTTACAGAAAGTACAGAACGTAAATGGTCCTATCCATGCAGAGCTGTCGGTAGGTCCACAAATAGTTCTTACATAAAAATCATAACATGTTCCATCAGCAAGAGTGTCAACATTCAAAGAATCAAGGGTAGTGGATTGGATAGTACCACCTGTAGTTCCTGTACCTTGATAGAATCCTGTTGGTCCCCACCAAACTTCATTCGTTTGAGAGTTAATTGCGCTTGCCCAATTGAAAGTAACAGAAGAATCGGTTAAAGAAGTTGTGCCTAAACTTGCTGGGTCTGGACAAGCAGGAGCCTCTTTAATTTCAACATTATCTAAAGCGGCATCACCACAACATCCATTAGAAGTCTGAGTAAAACGAACTGAAATGGTGTCCCCTACATACCCTGGTAAATTTACGGAATGACTCGTCCAAGGATCTGCTGAAGCATTTTGTATTGAACCGGTTACGGTATAAATATTCGTCCAAGTTGCCCCGAAGTCATTAGAAATTTCAATGGACAAATCAGCGATATTACCCGCACCAAGACCTCCATATCTGTGCTGATCAAAATACAGCATTGGCGCGGTCAATGTACTTGCATCAATTAATGGAGAAGTTAAAATCGCAACAGGAGGTGGGGTTCCAAATGATCCAATATTCGCTTCCACATACATAAAGTTCCCTCCTGTATTATCATTTAAAGGGCCATTATTACTCGTAGGTGCTGCACTTCTTGGACCCCACCTAAATTCGTTTACCAGTTCGGTATTTCTATCCCAACAATTATCAATAAGGTCACCATTGTTATTGAACCCTATTCCTGCTGTCCAAGTACCTCCGTCAAAATTCTCTGTATATGGAGCTGAGAATGGTGAACATAGTGTGAAGAAAGTGAAAGGGCCTATCCATGGACTTGGGACGTTTCCTGTACAAAGGTCGCGAACGTAGTATTCATATTGTGTATTGCTCGTGAGGCCTGTTGCAGTAGTTGTATCAGTTGTACCCACAACTGTAGCACTACCAACAAGAATACCTGTTCCTTGTTGGAAGTTAGGGGTACCCCATTGTACTTCTGTCGAATCACCGTCAGAGCCGCTTCCCCAGAAAACTGTTGCCGTTGTAATGCCAGGAACGGCACCTAAGGATACTATCGTTGGAGGATTACAAGCAGGAATTTGCTCGTATGAGAAGTCGTCAATGAAAATCCAATCAAAAGTGTTGGTTGTATTGCTTAAATCGAACGCGAATACAACTTGATTGTCTACACCGTTGTACCCATTTGCAGAATCTAGATCTACAAAGTATTGCTGATAAGAATTTGCTGTTGGGAATGGAATTGTATCGATATAATTTACTGTAACACCGTCAGATGTTGTTCCAACTAACAGATTATTTCCTGCCCAAGTTGTTTTCGCAAAGAAATTCACGCGCTTATCTCCAGCAGATAAATCTGAAAATATAGGTGAAACAGCGGCAAGAATATCTGTAGCCGTAAAGTTGGTCCAATTGTATATTCCTAAGTGGTTAGGAATAGAATAAGGATTATTTAAGGATTCTGTTTCTACTTGTGTTTGGAAATTTCCTGTACCATAGGTTTGAATCTTAGACCAACAATTTGGTGTTTGATTCGCGATGTCAGTACTAAAGTCGTTAAAGTATGGCGCAGTGAACGGAGAACATTTCGTTCTAAAGGGAATAGGTCCTATCCAAATGCTAAAACCATTTCCGCCCGTCACACAATTCGCTCTTACGTATACTTCGTATTCTGTATCTGATCCAAGACCGGTTATTGTATCTGGGTTGGAAGATGTTGTTTTAATATTACCCGTTCCTTGTGTAAAACCAACAGGCCCCCATTCTAAATCCCACGAAGTACCAGAAGGATCATTCCAACTTACAATTGCGGATGAAGATGTAGTTGATGGCACACTAATACTTGTCGGCCAAGGGCAAGTAGGCGCTTCTTTGATTTCAACTTTGTCGATTGCAGCATCACCACAACATCCATTACCGATTTGAACAAATTTCACCATGATGGTGTCACCCGTATAAGCCGCAAGATTTACGAACTCCAAAAGCCAAGGTGCACTGTTACTCGTTTGAATGTCTCCAGCTACTGTATAAACTGTATCCCATGTTGTACCAAAGTCATTTGATACTTGTACTTGCATGTCTGCAATAGTTGCATTCGAGAATCTGTGTTGTTCAAAATAAAGTCCCGGAGTTGTTAAGCCACTCGCATCAATTTGTGGAGATATTAACTCTGCCACATTTCCAGAGGCACTACCAGAAGCTTCACAATACATGAAGTTTCCACCAGTTTTATCAACCAAAGGTCCGTTACCACTTGTTGGTGCAGTACTTCTTGGAATCCATTTAAAAACTGTTGTAGAAGACGTTGCCGGAGATGAGGACCAGCATTGGTCAATAGAGTTGGCATTGTTGTTTCCACTAGCAATCCATGTTGTTCCATCAAAATTCTCGATGAATGGAGCGGTAGTGATAGTACAAGGTGTAAAGAAGGAAGCGGGTCCAATAGAATCACTTATGCCATTTATTGTACCACAATCTGCAACAACGTAAACATCGTACAACGTGTTAGAAGTAAGACCTGTTAAGGTATATGGTGAAGTTGTAGCTGTTTGGCTTAACCCTGCACCATAATAAATAGTAAAGCTATTGGCACCACCTGCATGACTCCAAGAAATGTCAGCTGAGGTAGCCAGAACATTTGAAGCGGATAGATTCGTAGCAGGTGCACACAGTTTGGTTGTTTTAAATTTGTTTGGACTCGCTGAATAAATCGAGTCAGCACCAGAATTACAAATTTCACCAATATAATAGTCGTAATCTGTATTAACAGACAGGCCGGTTAAATTAACGGGTGGCTGAGCACCAGGGTAAGACCCTGTAATTTTTGTTCCAGTTCCAGGTGTAAAGCCAGCTAGACCATATTCAACCCAAAATGAATTATTTCCAGCTCCTGGTGTCCAATTAATTTGAGCTGTTGTAGCAAGGATGCTGTCTGTAGTGACATTTGTAAATGGATCAGTACAACTCCCTAATAAGTCTTCTTCGAAAACAATACTTCCTAAAAACCCTCTTGGATTAAATCCTAAGTTAGGAACTGTTCCTCCAAAACCAGTTAAAGCACCTCCAGCATTTAGAGTTGCGACACCATTTGTAAAGGTGGTTGGAGCCGATGAAGGAACCGTATAATACCTTAATCCTCCTTGAATTACAATACCGACTTTACCATTTGCCGGAATCAAAATGGGAGTTAAGTTTTGAATATAAACAGGCGAAGATCCATTACCGGCAACGGTGGCACCAATTTGATGCTGACTCCATCCATTGGCTGCTGTGACAGACAGCGGTCCCGAAGTAATACCAAGACCACCCGTTCGAATCCAGATAGTTGTAGTGGTAACCCCACTATTAAAATAGTTGGCAATTCCAGTAACTTTAATCGCAGCAGTAGCCTCTATTTCGAAAGAAACACCGCTTTGACCATTGTTGCTTATAAATGTTGGAAGAGTTGAAATTGTGTCTTGTGCATAAGCACCCAAGCTAAATAGCATGACATTAATAAAAAGTAATAGTTTTTTCATTTTATTCAATTAAAATTAATAATCAGATGTTATTTTAGGAAGTGATGAAATTAGAGTTTTTTCGTGTATAAACAAATTAGAATGAGAAAGCAAATTTTAAAAAAGAGTTTATTCGTTCAAAATAAGTAGTTATCGCCGAATGTGCGGTTTTTTTTGTGGCTCAATTTCCCGAAAGTCATAAACATAAAAAAGCC
>ERZ1046740.526-NODE-526-length-31644-cov-6.807211_pt1 | contig 31644 bp, 28 predicted proteins | sample MGYA00383093_ERZ1046740 | MGnify/ENA primary metagenome ERZ1046740 (study PRJEB29581, sample SAMEA5548363) | metagenome | biome: marine; feature: coastal; material: water | depth 25 m | study: Short-term variability in the microbial, nano- and picoplankton... | reverse complement strand
TTGTACAGATAAATAATTATTGTTTGCTGTGCTAAGCACTTGCCAAGTATGGCCGTTATCATTAGAATAACTCATCGAACTTGCTCCACCTGCGGATCTGTATTTTAAATAAAACAACTCTTTTCCTTCAGTTCCTTTAATATACTTTACACAAGCAGCGTAACCATCATTAAGACCATCGCCAACAATTTCCCAAGAGAGACCTCCATCGTTTGTAACTGCAAAGTTCTTAATGTTCACATTTGGGTTATCCCAATCCCCACCTCCTACTATTCCTGATTTGTCATTGTAAAAATCTATCGAGTAGATTCCTGTCATTTGGCCACTATTTAAAATGTTTGTAGCAGCAACGTTCCAGGTTATTCCTTTGTCATTACTATAAAACACACGCGAGGTGTCCTTGCCTCCGGTTCCAAACCAAGCGTTATTTCCTTTTAAAGCGATATTGGTATTACTTGCCGCAAATGGATATTCATTAGGGAATGATTTTGGGATTTTCATGCAATCTATCTTATTCCAGGTTTCTCCACCATCAGCAGTTGTTGCTAAATGGAAACAACTGTCAACTGGATCTCCCATTAAAACACCTGTATTTGTATCCCAAAATTCAACAGCATCAAAAAAAGCATTTGCCGCTATGTCTTCATACACTTTTTTCCATGTATCACCCATATCTGCAGATTTAAATAGAGCAGCAGGATTTGCTATAGAAACTAAAAACACATCTCCGTTATCAAGAACACTTATAGACCTAAACTCGGGTAGTGGTGAAACTTGATTAAATACTTTAACCTTCCAGTTTTTCCCATTGTCTAGTGTATAACCCCATTTCCCATTAGAACCTGCGAAAAAGACTGTAGAATCGTTTACAACTTCTATTGCTCGAATTGTTGTTCCGCTTATAGGAAATTCTTCTAAACTTACAGCAATAGCAGCTCTTGGGCTATAAGGAGCAACCGTAAATGGATCATTGGTCTGTTTTGTACAAGAAACAGGAACTGTTAGAATTATGAAAAGAAGAAGTGAATTTCGCATTTAGCTAATTTTAACCGATAAATTAATTAATTCTCTGGGTGTAATCCAAGATTTAAAATATTTATCTGTATTACTTTTATCAATAAAAAAAGCGACCGAAGTCGCTTTTAAAAAATATACTATTTAATCTATTGAGCAAACAAAGGTAAATGCGACATCATCTCATTTACGTCTTTGCGAATAGCTTCTATACTCGCTTCGTCTTCGTGGTTTGTAATAACACGGTCTATCAAGTCTACAATGGCAGGCATGTCTTCTTCTTTTAAACCGCGTGTAGTTACAGCCGCAACACCCACTCTAATTCCAGAGGTAACGAATGGCGATTTGTCATCAAAAGGAACCATGTTTTTGTTTACAGTAATATCTGCAGCAACAAGTGCATTCTCTGCATCTTTACCAGTGATATATTTGTTACGCAAGTCAATCAACATCATGTGGTTGTCTGTTCCACCAGAAATAATATGGTAGTCTTTGTCTACAAAACTCTTCGCCATTGCTTTGGCATTTTTCTGAATCTGTAGCGTATATTCAAAATACTCATCGCTTAAAGCTTCGCCAAAAGCAACCGCTTTTGCTCCAATAACATGCTCCAATGGTCCACCTTGCGAACCTGGAAATACAGCACTGTCTATAAGCGTTGACATTTTCTTAACCGTACCTTTTGGTGTAGCTAAGCCCCAAGGGTTTTCAAAGTCCTTGCCTATCAAAATCATCCCCCCGCGAGGGCCACGCAATGTTTTGTGCGTTGTTGTTGTAACGATATGACAATGTGGAATAGGGTCATTTAAAATGCCTTTAGCAATAAGACCAGACGGGTGAGACACATCTGCTAAAAGCAAAGCCCCAATAGAATCTGCAATTTCTCTAAACTTGGCATAATCTAAATCGCGAGAATACGCTGACGCACCACAGATAATCATTTGTGGTTTTTCGCGCTCTGCAGTTTGTCTAATGGTATCGTAGTTTATTCTACCTGTCTCCTTCTCTACTCCGTAAAAACACGTTTTATAAAATTTTCCTGAAAAGTTAACCGGACTGCCATGCGTTAAGTGACCACCGTGCGACAAATCGAAACCCATGATTTTATCGCCAGGCTTTAAGCATGCTAAATACACTGCAGCGTTGGCTTGCGAGCCCGAATGCGGTTGAACATTTACATATTCTGCACCAAACAATTCTTTTGCTCTGCCACGTGCTAAATCTTCTACTTTATCTACTACCTGACATCCGCCATAGTAACGTTTGCCTGGATAGCCTTCAGCGTATTTGTTTGTAAGTACAGAACCTTGTGCCTCCATTACTTGAGGGCTAGCATAGTTCTCTGACGCGATAAGCTCTAAACCTTCGGTTTGTCTTTCTCTCTCGTCTTCAATAAGGTTAAAAAGGATTTCGTCTCGTTGCATAGTCTTTTTAAAAAATAAGTTCTGGGTCTAAATCTAACGATTGTATAAAATCTATCGATGCTTCGATATCGTAATGTAAAATACGGTCTTCTTTCACTACAGGCACTTCTTGTCTGTACGAATCTACAAAGGCTTCTATAAAATCTGAAGACTTGCCATCTCTAAAATTTAAGGCCTGCGATGCATTCATTAATTCTATAGAGAGAATACGCTCAAGGTTGTTTACCACTTTGTAAAGCTTGGTAGCGGCATTGGCGCCCATACTTACGTGATCTTCTTGCCCGTTGCTCGATTCTATACTGTCTACAGATGCTGGCGTAGCCAATTGTTTGTTTTGGCTCACAATACTTGCTGCGGTATACTGCGGAATCATAAAACCAGAGTTTAAACCTGGTTCTGCAACCAAGAATGGATTCAAGTCTCTAAAGCCGTGAATCAATTGGTAGGTTCTACGCTCAGAAATACTTCCGAGCTCCGCCAAAGCAATCGCCATAAAATCCATTGCTAAGGCCAACGGTTGCCCGTGAAAGTTTCCACCGCTTAAGATCTTATCGTCTGCCTGAAATACCGTTGGGTTGTCTGTTACAGAGTTCACTTCTGTTTCTATTACTTTTTCCACATAGGCAATGGCATCTTTACTTGCACCATGCACTTGTGGCATGCAGCGGAAAGAATATGGGTCTTGCACATGTTTTTTTGGACGCTCTATCAGTTCACTTCCTTCTACAAATTCGCGGATATTTTTTGCCGTTTGAATTTGCCCGTTGTGAGGACGAATTAAATGCAACAATTCATCAAACGCTTCTGGACGACCGTCAAAACCTTCTAAAGAAATAGCTCCGATTAAATCGGCCAAATAGGATAGCTTTTTTGCTTTCAGAACAGCCCACGTACCAAAGGCACTCATAAACTGCGTTCCGTTTAACAATGCCAATCCTTCTTTAGATTTTAACGCTATCGGCTCTAAGCCCAATTTTTCTAGCGCTTCTTCAGAATCCATACGCTCTCCTTTTAAGTACACTTCGCCTAATCCCAATAAGGGTAAAGATAAATGTGCCAGAGGCGCTAAATCGCCAGAAGCCCCTAAAGAACCCAGCTGATACACCACAGGAATACAGTCTTCATTGTAAAAGGTAATCAGTCGTTCTACAGTAATTTTCTGCACACCACTTTTACCATAGCTTAAACCTTTCGCTTTTAGCAAAAGCATCAACTTTACAATGTCGCCTGGCACTTCGTCTCCTGTACCACAGGCATGACTCATAACCAAGTTTGTTTGCAGTTGCTCTAATTGAGAGTCGTTAATCTTTACATCGCACAGCGAACCAAACCCAGTATTTATTCCGTAAACAGGAGCTGTTCTAGACTGCATGGCTGTATCTACATATGCACGGCACTCCTCAATAGCTTTTGCAGCCTCGTCTGACAAGGCCAAACCTTTGTGTTGGCGAATAACCTCATTAAGGTTTTGCAGAGAGACAAAATGGGGTTTTATATGATGTACTTCCATGTAAGATACTTTATAAAAGATCGCTAAAATAGCGATTACAATGCCCTCTTATCGAGTCTTAAAACACCAAATCTGTTGGTATTTGAACAGGCCTGAGCTGAAACACTAAATGACCCAACTAAATTGGAAGTGTTTAAATCTTCGACCTCTTTCTCACTGTCCCCTCGTACCAACCTTAATTTCAACATGCTTGAAAAAGGCTCTTTTAAACACACCTAGAAGTCACAAAAGGTACCTGCTGTAGAAAAAATCTAATGAGTATTGGGGTCTATATGGACAATGATCAAGGGTTTTTAAGATTTATGCTTTTGCCATAGCTGGCTCTAGAATTTCTGTCAAACAGTCGAAGAAATAATCCAAATCCTCTTTTGTATTGTATTTACTAAAAGACAAACGTAGGCTCACTAAATTTTCATTCTTTTTATTAATCGCTTCAATTACATGAGAACCTTTTGAACTTCCACTATTGCAAGCGCTGCCGCCAGAAACACCAATACCCTTCATGTCTAAAGAAAATAGAATTAAGTCGGTTTGATCATTTTTCGGTAATCTCAAATTCAAAACAGTAAACAAACTCTTCTCAGTGTCCTTACTCAAACCATTAAAGGAGATAAAGGGGAAATCTTTTTCTATTCTGCTAATTGCGTATTTTTTTAAGCCAAGGATGAATGCCTTGTCTTGCTCCAAGTTTTTATAAGCCAATTCAATAGACTTACCCAAACCTGCAATGCCTATAATGTTTTCTGTTCCTGCGCGCATGCTACGTTCCTGTCCTCCACCCATAATCATAGAATGAATTTTCACACTGCTGCGCACGTACACGAACCCAGAACCTTTAGGTCCATGAATTTTATGTGCTGCGCAAGCGATAAAATCAACAGGTAATTTTTCTAAATCTATTTTTTGGTGACCAACAGTTTGAACAGTATCAGAGTGAAACCAAGCATTGTTTGCACGGCACAGCTCTCCTACTTTATAAATGTCTAGAATGTTGCCCAACTCATTGTTCGCATGCATTAAGCTGACAAGCGTTGGCTTGTCCTCTTCCAACAACACTTCAAGCTGCTGTAAATCTACTTGGCCAAATTCATCTACGTTTAAATAAACCAATTCAACATGGTTGTTATCTCTTAAAAATTCTGCTGTATGTCCTACAGCATGGTGCTCAATTGGTGATGAGATAATCCGTGTTACACCCAAATCGCGCACCGCACACTGAATGGCTATATTGTCGGCTTCTGTTCCTCCTGAAGTGAAAAATATCTCTCCTGGTAAACAATTCAACTCAGTCGCAATATTCTTTCGAACACGTTCAATTATTATTTTAGATTTTCGGCCAATATTATGTGTAGAAGATGGATTGCCATAGCTGTCAATAGCATCAATCATTGCCTCTCTTACTTCTGCATCTATGGCCGTAGTAGCCGCGCTATCAAAATAAACTGTTTTCATGTCTCTCAGTTTTATCTATATCGCTTTTTGCCAAGCGTATTAAATTCAAATTAAATCACCCTTAAAAAGGGTTGCAAAAATAATAAAATCAGGCTATGGCCTTTATTTCATCTATGATTCTGTCTGCTAATTCAGAAGCTTCTTCCTGCGATTTTGCTTCAGTATAAATTCTAATAATCGGTTCTGTATTCGACTTTCTCAAGTGTACCCAGTATTCAGCAAAATCAACTTTTACACCATCAATGGTATTCACATTTTCATTGCTGTACTTTTTAGCCATTTTAGTCAAAATGCCATCCACATCTAAACCTGGAGTCAATTCAATTTTCTTCTTTGCCATGAAGTAGCTTGTATACGTCGCACGCAATTCAGAAGTTTTTATTTTCTTTTCCGCTAAATGCGAAAGGAACAGAGCAATACCCACCAGCGAATCTCGTCCATAATGCAATTCTGGAAAAATGATTCCTCCATTTCCTTCACCGCCAATAATCGCGTTCACATCCTTCATTTTAGTTACAACATTCACTTCACCCACAGCACTGGCAGTATAAGTGCCGCCATGCTTCTCGGTAATGTCGCGCAAAGCTCTTGAAGAAGACAAGTTAGAAACCGTGTTTCCTTTTTGTTTGCCTAAGATATAATCTGCAACAGCCACAAGGGTATATTCTTCGCCAAACATTTCACCGTTTTCACTGATCAAGGCCAAACGGTCAACATCTGGATCAACAACAACACCAACGTCACAACCTTGCTCAGTTACAACTTTCATAATCTCGCTTAAGTGCTCTTTTAATGGCTCTGGGTTATGAGGGAACTGACCATTTGGCTCGCAATACAATGGAACTATATGCTCAACACCTAAGGCCTCAAGCATTGGCGGAATAGAAATACCACCTGTAGAATTCACAGCATCAATCGCAACTTTGAAGTTCGCAGCCTTTATAGCATCAACATTAATCCAATCCATTTTTATGATTTCGTCAATGTGCAATTGAATTGCATTTGGAAGCTCTGTTACTACCCCAAGATCATCAACTTCAGCAAATGTGTATGTATCATTATCAGCAAGGGCTAATATCTCAGCTCCATCTTTAGCATTTACGAACTCCCCTTTGCAATTTAAAAGTTTCAAGGCATTCCAATTCTTTGGATTATGAGAAGCTGTAAGAATAATTCCACCATCAGCCTTTTGCATTGGTACCATCACTTCTACCGTAGGCGTGGTGCTTAAGCCACAATCCATAACATTTATACCCAAACCTATTAAAGTATTGGTTACTAACTGCTGAATCATATCTCCGGAAGGACGTGCATCTCTGCCAATTACGATACTGCAACTGCCTTTTTGACTTTTTTGCTTAATCCATGTGCCATATGCGGCAGCGAACTTAACAGCGTCTAAAGGTGTTAAAGCGTTACCAGGATCACCTCCTATTGTACCTCTAAAGCCAGAAATTGATTTTATTAATGTCATTGCAAATGTGTGTTATAGTAGTCTATGTATGAGGCCGGCAAATATATAGGATAGATTCAGGGAAGCGATACATGCACGTCTTTTAAGTCTTAAACAACCAATTGTTAATTTATCGGTTAATAATCCTTTTTGTCGCGTTAAGTTTGGCGCAGGTTTTGACCTTACATTGGATGACATTCAATAATTATTGATAATGGACGAAAGCAGACACAATACACAAGAGCTTGTAAAAAGGTTTGAAGGAATGCTCAAAAGAGAAGAATCGTTCTTTTTTGATGTAGAAGAATTCGAACAGATTACGGACTATTATTTCCACAAAGGGAAGAATAAGTCTGCGCTTGAAGTTATTGAATTAGCGAGTAACCAACATCCAATGAGTGCCATCTTTCCAATTAAAAGAGCCCAATACTTAACGGCTTACGATAAAATGGATGAGGCCATTCAAGAATTGGACAAAGCAGCAGCATTGGAACCTAACAGTTATGACATGCTCGTTGCACGTTCGCACATCTTTGCGAAACAAGGAAAACATGGCCGTGCTGTTAACCTTTTGAAAAAAGCATTGACAGCTGCAGAAGAACCTGCTGATGTTCACGCGCTTCTAGCGGAACAGTATCAGTACATGGGGAAATATGAAGAAGCATTAAAACACCATAGACAGGTTTTAAAAGTGTTTTATTCTGATGAAATAGCACTTTACAATATTGCTCTGTGTTATGAAATGCTGAATGAATACAAGAAGGCTGTTGACTTCTTTAAAGGGTACATTGAAAAATACCCGTATTCAGAAATCGCATGGTACAATATGGGAATTGCACATGCGCGACAAGATGAATTGAAGAAAGCTGCAAATGCCTTTGAATATTCTATTATTGTTGATGAACACTTTATTGCTGCATATTTTGAACTAGGACGTGTGTTAGAACGCATGGGTGACTTCTCAGAAGCAGCACGTATTTATGAAAACAGTTTTGAGTTCGATGCACCTTCAGGCTATTCATATTACCGCTTAGGGAATTGCTACAGAAACATGCAAGATGCTCAAAAAGCGTTGCTCTATTTTAAACGTGCAATTACTGAGGACCCCGAATTAGATGAAGCATACATAGAGCTTTCAATGCTCTACATGGACAATGGTAAGTTACTAGAGTCTATTTATTACATCAAGAAAGCTATTGAATTAGATGCTGAGAATCCTGACTATTATATCATTGCTTCCGATGTATACAAGCGCGGTGGCCTGTATCTTGAATCTGAAGAATGTTTCAAAAAAGTATTTGAATTAGGCTACGAAGAACCAGAGATTTTCATCGAGTATTCTGACCTGCTCTTGGATATGGATGAAAAAGAAGTCGCTTTGAGTATGATGAAAAAGGGAATTCTTAAACATCCTGAATCTGCACTGTTGCGTGTTGTCAATGCTGGGTTTCTTTATGAGTTGAAAGATCTAGAATCGTGCAGAAAAGAGCTGAGCATTGGATTTGAATTAAACGAGGAAGCACAGAGTCTTTTCTTTGATGCATTTCCAGATTACTCTGAAGACGAAATTATTCTTGATATGATTAAGAATATTAAAGGAGGCATCGTTTAATCCTACCGCTATAGGTTTACATTTGCGGCAAATTATTTTCTAGCTGTGAATAAAGATCAATCTTTCAAGGACTATATCCTTCTATTTTTAAAGGGCGTTGGCATGGGTGCCGCAAACGTTATTCCTGGTGTTTCTGGAGGAACAATTGCATTCATTACAGGTATATACGATGATTTAATTGACTCGCTCAAATCGTTTGATATACAAGCAGTTAATTTCTTGACTTCTTTTAAATTCAAAGAGTTTTTTCATCATATTAATTTTATGTTTTTAACAGTTCTCATGAGTGGTGTTGGCGTCAGCCTTATCACACTTGGAAAGGGTCTAAAATATCTATTCGAACAAGGTCCAGAATTTGAAATTCAAATTTGGGCTTTCTTCTTTGGACTGATATTGGCATCTGTGATTTTCGTTGGTAAAACGATTAAGGATTGGAATAGCACAACAATAATTACTACAATCGTTGGTGTAGGAATTGCCGTTTGGTTAGCCTTTTTAAAACCTTCATCAGAAAATGAAAGCTTTATTTATATCATTTTATGTGGCGTTGTCGCCATGAGCAGCATGCTTCTCCCTGGGTTATCAGGTTCATTCGTGTTAATCCTTATGGGGAATTACCAACTAATAATGCTAGAAGCCATTCCTGAAGGAAACCTGAAAATTATTGCAGGCGTTGGTATTGGCGCTGTATTAGGGTTTGTAATTCTATCACGCTTGATTTCCTTTTTATTAAAGAAATACGAAAGCCCAACAATTGGTTGTTTAACAGGCTTTATAGCGGGTTCACTTCTCATTATTTGGCCTTGGAAAACCAAAATATTGTTGACTGATGCTACCGGAGAATTACTCTTGAAAAAGGGGAAAACAGTTGTGCAAGGCTACGAATGGTATTTGCCAGAACTAAACAGCGTAACGTTTCTAGCCATAGTCTTTGCAGTAATTGGTTTTGGAATGGTTTATTTAGTAGAAAAATTAGGATCTAAAGATTAGTCTATTGTCAGAGAAAAGGAAATACGGCCTGATTGGAAAATCGCTTTCACATTCCTTTTCAAAAGATTATTTCGAAAAACACAAATCAAAATTCTCTTCAGAAACGAGCTATGAATTATTCGAGCTCTCTTCAATTGATAAGGTAGAAGCTTTATTAAAAGACACTTCTTTAATGGGATTCAACATTACTATCCCTTACAAGGAGGCCATACTCGCTTACGCGGATGAATTAAGCCCTGAGGTAGAGGCGATTGGCGCAAGCAATACTTTTAGAAAATTACCTTCTGGAAAATGGAAAGCTTACAACACGGATTGCTTTGGATTTGAACAGAGTATTTCTCCATTAGTTGGTAATCGGGAGAACGCTTTGATTCTTGGTACAGGAGGAGCGGCAAAAGCCGTTAAGTATTCGTTGAATCTGTTGGGCATTTCTTCTCAAATGGTGAGTAGAAAACCAAACAATTCAGATCAAATTTCTTACGAAGACTTAAATGCAGAAAGCTTCACTATAAACTTAATTATTATAAACACCACGCCTGTCGGGACTTTTCCTAATATTAATGACTTCCCTCCCATTCCTTACCATCATTTATCAGCACAACATTTACTCTTCGATTTGGTTTACAATCCTGAAGAAACAGTCTTTTTAAAAAAGGGAAAACTTGCAGCTTGCCAACTAGAAAATGGTATTGAAATGTTACATTTACAGGCCCGAAAAGCGTGGGATATTTGGAACATGCCTTTTTGATATTAAACAATTTTGACTCAATTATGGAAGAGACTAAAAATGAAGACCTTAACCAGGAGGGAAAAACTGTGAATCCAGAAATGGAAGCGCAATCCACTGAGACCCCTGCTGCGGATGTTCCCGAAAAAGTAGAAGAAAAACCTGTTGAAGCTAAAGCTGAGGAAATTAAAAAAGAAGAACCTGTTGAAGCTGAAAAAGTAGTTGGAGAGGCTGTGGAAACAACTACTGATGCTACAGAAGAAAAATCTGAAAGCATATCAGCGGAAGCTGAAAGCGCAGATTCTGAAGAAGTAGAATCTGATGACAATCACGAGGAAGATCAGTTTGCGAAAGAGGAATTAGAAATTCCTGATTATTCGGCTATGACGAATGAAACATTGTTAGAAGAAGCAAATCGCTTACTTCAAATGAACATTGTTTCTATAAGAGATCATTTCGAAGCTCTGAAAGCTGCATTATACAAGCATCTAGATGATGAGAAAGCTGGAAAACTGGCGGAGTTTGTCGAGGCTGGAAATGCAGAAATGGATTTCGAGTTTATACAACCGATTAAAGATAAATTTAAAACAGTATACAGCGCATACCGCTCTAAGCGCGATGCGTATTACAAGGAGCTTGGCGAAAAGCTAGCGACCAACCTTGATGTTAAGAAGGCTATTATTGAAGAAATAAAAGGGCTTCCAAATAAAGAAGGTGTTCGTGTTCCTGAAAAATACAAGCAGTTCAGAGAATTACAAGACAGATGGCGCGAAGTTGGTCCTGTGCCTAAAGGCGACTCTGGAACACTTTACAACAACTATCATTTTCATGTCAATAATTTCTACGATTTCTTACGAATTAGCAATGAGCTAAGAGAAATGGATTTCAAGAAGAACCTTAAAGCAAAAGAAGCCCTTTGTGAACAGGCTGAGAAAATGTCTGAGAAAGACATTCAAAAAGGAGCTTTTGAAGAATTGCAAAAACTGCACAAAGCGTGGAAAGAAATCGGACCAGTAGATCGCGAACACAGCGATGCTATTTGGGAAAGGTTTAGCGAAGCCACAAAGGCTATCCACAACAAACGACATGAGTTTTTTGAAAAACTAAAAGTAAACCAAGAAGAGAAATTGGTTGAAAAAGAGGTGGTATTGAAGGAAATTGAAGAATTGGTTAAAAAACCAGTATCTGCCCATGGTGCATGGCAAAAAGCAATTAAGGACTTAGATGCTTTAAGACAAAAATTTAAATCTTTTGGCCCTATTCACCATCCAAAAAACGATGAAATATGGGAGCGCTTTCGAGAAGCAAATAGAGAATTTAATAGAGCTAAGAATAATTTCTATAAAGGCCTAAAGAAACAGCAGTCTGCTAACCTGAACCTCAAAAAAGAGCTTCTTGCAAAGGTTGAAGAAATAAAAGACAGCGATAATTGGAAAGACACAGCCGCTGAATTGAAAAGAATTCAAGTGCAATGGAAAAAAATTGGTTACGTACCAAAAGCTGAATCAGATAAAATTTGGGAAGAATTTAGAAATGCATGTAACCACTTTTTTAATCGCTTAACCCAATACAACAATGGCTTAGACGAAGCTTTCAAAGACAACCTTGTTAAGAAACAAAAGATGTTGAAGGAAGTTGAGGCCTTTAAAATTTCTGAAGACGGTAAAGCCGATATGGCTAAGCTTCAAGAAATGATTAAGACTTGGAGAAGTCATGGCAGAGTGCCAAGAGCTGAAAAAGAGATTGAAACGACTTTTAGTCAAGTCATTGACAAAAAATTCGAAGGATTAAAAATCGAAAAGAATCAAGGCATTCTCATGCGCTTTGAAAACAAGTTGTCTTCATTCCTAGAGTCTAACGATAAATTCAAATTGGATAAAGAGTTTGACTTGGTGCGCAGAAAAATAGACGAGGCTAAAAAAGAAATGATGCAGTTGCAAAACAACATCTCTTTCTTTGCTCACGTTGACGATTCAAATCCAATGGTGAAAGAGGTAAACAAAAATATTAGTCGCCTTGAAGAGCAAGTGGAATCTTTAAAAGCCAAGCTGACCCACGGTCGTCAGTTTGTAAAGAATTTTAATACTGCTGCAGAAGAGCCAAAGAAAGAAGAGTCTACAACTGAAACTCCAGAAGAGAAACCTGAAGAATAAAATTAACCTCACCCACCTATATGGAATTTACAATTGACTCAGAATTTTCTCCTACTGGAGATCAACCGCAGGCAATTGAACAACTCGTAAATGGAGTTAACAATGGTGAGCATCATCAAACGCTTCTTGGGGTAACGGGTTCTGGAAAAACGTTCTCTATAGCTAATGTTATTAAAGAAGTGAAGCGGCCAACGCTTGTTCTAAGTCACAACAAAACTCTTGCAGCTCAACTTTACAGCGAGTTTAAAAGTTTCTTTCCTCAAAATGCGGTAGAGTATTTTGTGAGTTATTACGATTACTATCAGCCTGAGGCCTATATCCCAACTTCTGGAATTTACATAGAGAAGGATTTATCTATTAATGAAGAAATAGAAAAGCTACGCTTAAGCACAACGTCCTCTCTCCTTTCGGGAAGGCGTGATGTTTTGGTTGTCGCTTCTGTTTCCTGCTTATACGGTATCGGTAACCCGGAATCGTTTTCAAGCAGCGTAATGGAATTTAAGGCTGGCCAGCTGGTAAGTCGCAACAAAGTATTACAAGGTTTTGTAGAAGCGCTTTATTCGAGAACAACTGCTGAGTTCAAACGCGGTAATTTTCGTGTCAAAGGCGATACAGTTGATATTTTCCCTGGATACAGCGATCAGTATATACGATTCCATTTTTTTGGCGATGAAATAGAGGCCATTGAAAGCTATGACCCTACTGGAAATGGCAAGATGGAATCTTTCGAAAGTGTGCGCATCTACCCTGCCAACATATTCGTAACTGCTCCTGCTGCCATTCAAACGGCTATTAAGCAGATTCAAGATGACATGGTGGATCAGGTTGAATATTTCAAAGAAATTGAAAAACCTCTTGAAGCAAAACGCCTAGAAGAACGCACAACTTTTGATTTAGAAATGATTCGTGAGTTGGGTTACTGTTCTGGCATTGAAAATTATTCCCGCTACTTAGACGGCAGGCAGCCTGGAACACGGCCGTTTTGTTTGTTAGATTATTTTCCGAAAGATTTTTTAATGGTAATTGATGAGAGTCATGTCACCATTCCTCAAGTGCATGCCATGTATGGTGGTGATAGATCTCGAAAAGAGAATCTAGTAGAATATGGCTTTAGATTGCCCGCAGCTATGGATAACCGTCCATTGAAGTTTGAAGAATTTGAAATGCTTCAAAACGATGTGATCTATATGAGTGCAACTCCCGCAGATTACGAGCTCGAAAAATCAGAGGGCGTTTTTGCAGAACAAGTTATACGACCTACTGGCCTTTTAGATCCTAATATTGAAGTACGTCCTAGTCTGAATCAAGTAGATGATTTGATGGAGGAGATTCGCATACGTGCGGACAAAGATGAACGCGTTCTTGTGACCACACTTACCAAGCGCATGGCTGAAGAGTTGACAAAGTACTTAATACGCTATGGCGTGCGCTGTCGATACATTCACTCTGATGTTGATACAATGGATCGAGTTGAAATTATGCGTGATTTAAGACTTGGCGTATTCGATGTTTTAATCGGTGTAAACCTGCTAAGAGAAGGATTAGATTTTCCTGAAGTTTCTTTAGTTGCCATTATGGATGCTGACAAAGAAGGGTTTCTTCGCTCTGAACGAAGTTTAGTTCAAACTATTGGCAGAGCAGCTCGGAACGTAGAAGGACTAGCTATAATGTATGCAGATAAGATTACGCATAGTATGCAGAAGACCATTGATGAGACTGCTCGAAGAAGGGCCAAACAATCCGAATACAATGAAAAGCATGGTATAGTCCCTAAACAATTGAAGAAAACCAAAGAAAGCATTATGCAAGGGGCCTCCTTGGCTAGAAAGAATGTTCAGTATGAATTGAGCCAAAATCAAGGAGTTGCTGCAGAAGAAGAATTGATCTACAATTCAAAAGACCAACTTGAAAAAGTGATAATTAAAACGCGTAAATCTATGGAAGAAGCAGCTAAATCTCTTGACTTTATTGAGGCCGCTGCACTTCGCGATAAACTTTTAGCACTAGAATCTAAACGCAAAGAATTTGGATAAATTAGAACAACTCCGCTTTCCTGTTGGCAAGTTTCACACGCCTAAGGAATTCTCAGAACAAGACATCGCTAATTGGAAACAAACTATATCCGATTTTTCTAATAAAATAGATATCTTTTTAAAATCAATAGATTCTAGTCAATTACGAACACCTTATCGGGAAAACGGTTGGAATGGCTTTCAGGTTATTCATCATTGTGCAGACAGCCACATGAACGCATACATCCGTTTTAAACTTGGAATGACGGAAGACGCTCCTGAAATTCGCCCTTATTTTGAAGACCGTTGGGCTGAATTACCTGATGCTACAACTGAAAATTTAGAAGATTCTTTAATGATTTTAAAAGGTCTTCATAGACGATGGGTAATTGTTCTGAATAGCACTGAGTATGACGATTTCAATAGATCAATCGTTCATCCAGAATATGGAAGAAAATACAATTTAGCACAGCTTCTCGCAATGTATGCGTGGCATTGCAACCATCATTATGCACATTTAGAATTAATTAAAAAGAGTTTTGAATAAAGACAAAATCAACATTTATGCGACTAAGGCAAATGCCAGTTCAGGTATATTCATTGGGTTTGTCTTTATTATCTTAGGTTTTGTTTTTGGTATTTTAACCATGAATCCGATAGGACTTATTGTATTTGGAGGTATCGGTGCTTATTATGCCTTTTCATCGTATGGATTTGAGGTAAATAAAGAAAGAACACATTTTAGAGAGTATTTTAACTACTTAGGGCTAAAACGTGGTAAGTGGAGACTCGTTTCTGAAATGCCTTTCATCACTGTCTTCCATATAGGCCAAACAGAAAGTGTATATGGCGGAAGGACAATGCTAGAAACATCCGCAACCGAAAAAGTCTTTAAGATTTATCTCCTTTCACCATCACATAGAGAAAGAGCTTTGGTGAAAATCACCCAAAATGAAAAAGAGGCACAAGAACTTACAGAGCATTTAATTGAAGAATTGAAAATTGAATACACTAAGTTCCAACCCAAACGTTTTTCTAGAAAGAGATGAAAAAACTTGAAACAATTTTACTAGGGCTTTTCTTTTTAAGCATCATTCTTAAGATATTCTCTTTACCTGGTGGCGAACTTATTTTACTTCTTAGCGGTGCTTCATTAGCAATGTTCTATTATGTAGCTGGTTATTTCATAATGAACGATGTTTCCTTAAGAAGGCTGCTAAGAGAGCGCAAAAGCAAAAATGTATCAGTGCCAGTCTTGTTTGGTTCAATAATGGCTGGTTGGGACTTTTCCATAATCACTCTTGGTATCCTATTTAAGTTAATGTTCTTTCCAGGTGCAGACAACATGCTTGTAGCAGGAATCATATTGCTCACCGTTCTTCAGATTGGCTCTATTTTCATCAGAAAAACTCACCCACAAACCTTTGCACGTTTTTTTAACCGCGTTATTATATTTTTCGGAGCAGGACTGCTCGCCTCTTTTATCAGCTATAATCAAATAATAGATTTTCAATATTCGGGTGATCTAGAATATTCGGAAGCGCTTAAGAAAACGATGGCATTTCCGAATGATACAGCAGCACGAATGGAATTTGATGCTATTAGAATTAAACGCTCTAAAGAATAGTCTTAAACTAGATCGCCTTCTTTAATTAAATCTGAAACTACAAAGTAACGCGGGTCATTGACATCGTTTTCGATTATACCATGAAAAATTGGATGTGCTTTATGGAGAATTGCTTTACAGTCGTCACTCAAGTGCGTTAGTTTAACTTCTTTGCCTGCCTTGTGGTATTTCTCAACCAAATTAAAGATAGCTTCAATACCAGAGAAATCACTCACCTTAGAATCGATAAAATCGATTTCTACTTTTTTCGGATCGTTGTTTACATCAAACTTGCTGTTAAACGCGCTAATCGATCCAAAAAACAAAGGCCCCCAGATTTCATACACTTTTGTACCGTCATCTTTTATGGTCTTTTTAGCTCTAATTTTTCTAGCGTTTTCCCACGCAAAAGCTAAAGCTGAAATAATAACACCCGCAATAACAGCAACGGCTAAATCTTTCCAAACGGTTATAGCAGAAACCGCTATCAACACAATAACATCCGTTAACGGAATCTTGTTCAAAATTCTAAAACTAGACCAAGCGAATGTTCCGATTACAACCATAAACATTACGCCTACAAGAGCCGCAATTGGCACTTGTTCAATTAATCCTGAAGCAAAAAGAATAAACACCAATAACGCTAAAGCTGCGGTAATGCCAGATAAACGGCCTCTTCCACCTCCTTTAATGTTAATTATAGATTGTCCAATCATTGCGCAGCCCCCCATTCCACCAAAGAAACCAGTTACGATGTTTGCTCCTCCTTGAGCAAGACATTCGCGGTTCGAGTTTCCTCTGGTTTCAGTTAACTCATCTACTAGGTTCAAAGTCATTAAAGATTCAATGAGTCCAATCGCTGCAAGAATTAACGCATAAGGGCCGATGAATTTTAATGTTACAAAAGTAAACGGGACTTTGGTAAATATATCTGCTTGAAACATTGGAAGGCCCCCTTTAAGGCCAGCCCCTCCTCCATCTTTTATGAAGCTTCCTACGGTCGCCACGTTAAAGTCTCCAAAAATTACAATTAATGAAACAACCACTATTGCCACCAAAGCTTCTGGCACTTTTTTAGTGAGTTTTGGCAGCCCGAGCATTATACCCATAGTCAATGCCACAAGTCCAATCATAGTGTACAAATTCTCACCTGTCATGAAGACTTTTTCGCCATCCACAGTTTCCTTAAACATTCCCAATTGTGATAGAAAAATTACAATCGCCAACCCATTTACAAAACCCATCATTACCGAATGTGGAATTAAACGCACAAATTTTCCAAGTTTGAATACACCTGCAAGCATTTGTATAATTCCCATAAGGATAACAGTGGCAAATAAATAATACAGGCCTAAGTTCTCACCTTCCGCTCCCATAGCGTTGCCTTCGCTCACGAGACTTACCATCACCACGGCCAATGCACCTGTGGCTCCAGTAATCATACCTGGTCGCCCACCAAAAATTGAAGTGATTAAACCCATCATAAAAGCAGCGTACAGCCCTACTAACGGATCAACACCAGCAACAAACGCAAAGGCAACTGCTTCAGGCACTAAAGCCAAAGCCACAGTCAATCCAGATAAAACATCGTCTTTTGCGTTTACCGTTTTCTTTTTAATGAGTTCTATCATAACACACAGTTCTTATACTTACGTAAAATGGGGCGCGAAAATAACGTTTAAATCCAACTATAAGAATTTGACACTCACTTCGGAATCTAAGGGTATTAACAGATTATTAAGATAATTTTGACAACCTGTATTTTATCTTGAAAAGTGTTTGGAGAATGAACTAAGGTTATGAAGATTAACGAAAAAATGAGGAGCAATAGGTAATTCTTCAAATCTTCTCGCAGAAATCATGACTATGCTCCAAACCGAAAATTGAATGGTCGAAAATTCTCGCCTCAGCAAGTTCATGACACTGTTAAAAGAATAAAAACAAGTCAAAATAAAAAACTCAGATAACGAATATTCGTTCTAGTCATTGTCATGACTCTTTTAGTTAACTCGACAATTCTAATAAACAACAGAATGTTTTTTTAATATGTAAAACAGGGGTACAATGTTATTACCTCAATTCTAAAACTTGAAAGATGAGGTGTAATTGGCTTTATAAAATGTAGTAAACACCAAAATCTACAATAAATTTTGTCACAATATTAGTAGGCAAAACAGATGGCTCGTCAATAGTAGTATAAGCATCTAGATAAATGACTCCAAAATCAAAACGCCAATTGTAATTCAGTCGGTAACCAGTGCCTAACTTCACTTTCGCCGAAGTGAAAAATCTTTCAACTGTGCTTTTCTCTAAGTTTCGAAAGATTTCAAAATAGCTATAGAGCACTATGCTACCATCTTGCTCTAAATTCATCTCTTTTAACGCTACAGAAATCAGGGTCTTATTTCTGAATCGCAACGTATTATCTCGGCTTTCATTTGTATAATTCATAAAGCGAAACTCTAATTTTGAGTTATTTGCGATGCGCCATCGGTTCTCATTGCTAGTAGACAACCTTAAGGCTATCGCTGGTCTTAATTCCGAACTGCTAAGCGTTGTACTTTGTTTAGTCCTAGAAGTATAAAACTCGCCAATTACAGCGATGTGGGGATTAAAGGCGTAAGCAGTTGAAAATGTATTTGAAAACTCATTCCAAGGAAGGTCATTAGAAAGCAAAACGTTATAGGATGTTGTATTTAGCAATGTAAAGCCATTGTCAGAATTCCAACCAATATTTGCATTACTCCAAATTTGTGGTTTAAAACCTTTTTCTTGTGAGTGTGCAATTGAACTCAAACAACAAAAAATAATTATGAACCAATACTTAAAACTTATCTAACTCAGGATGCCTTGTGCTTCATGTTCAAGATTTTTCCCGTGGAAGTTTCCAGAAGTCATAATGAGTAAAACTTCTTTGTCGCCAAAGTTTACCTTTAAATTGTTGAAAATAGAGTCTGACTCTGTTGTCACCTTTATGGCATCGTTGCCAAAAGCCTCTTTAACTATATCTTCTGATAAAGGCTCAAGCTTTTTGTGGGCAACCGCTTCTGGGTTAAAATAGACAATGGCCTCATCTGCTGCGTCCATTGCCCCTTTATAGCCTACAATAAATTCTGGAGTAAGACTTGAGAATGTGTGCAGTTCTAATACTGCTGTAACTTTATGATCTTTAAATTGATCTTTAACTGCTTTTACAGTTGCACTTACCTTAGAGGGCGCATGTGCGAAATCTTTAAAAATCCTACTTTTTCCTCTACTGCCAATGAGTTCTAGTCTTTTGCCTGCTCCAGTAAATGAGCTAATAGCCTCATAAAACTCTTCTTCTTGAACACCCATTTCCAAACAGATCCAGCGTGCACCTTCTAAGTTATTCAAGTTGTGATTTCCGAAAACACCTAAAGGCACTTCTCCTTCTGGAGAATTTAAATATGTAACGCCATCTTCAATTCTTGATTCTGGAAGACCGTACGGGAATTTTTTAATCTCATTAGTGCATTTCATCACTAAGTCAACAACTTCTAAATCTTCAGTGTTATAGATGATTACTCCACCTTTCTCAATAGAATCGAGCATCAATACGAACTGCTCTTTATAAATCTCATACGTTGGAAATACATTAATGTGATCCCAAGCTATACCACTCAACAAAACAATATTTGGTTTGTAATGCAAGAATTTCGGTCGTAAGTCAATTGGTGAAGACAGATATTCATCTCCTTCTAAGACAATAAACTCATCATCCGTCAACTTCACCATGGTGTCGAAGCCTTCTATCAATGCTCCGACCATATAATCTGTTGAGACATTATGGTATTGAAGTACATGCAAAATCATCGAAGTGATGGTTGTCTTGCCGTGACTGCCAGTAATAGAGACCCTCGTTTTGTATTTCGAATGATTGAATATAAACTCTGGGTACGAATAAATCTTTACACCTAACTCTTGCGCACGCAACAATTCAGGATTGTCTATTCGAGCATGCATCCCTAAAATAATAGCATCGATTTCGCTTGAAATATTTTCAGGGTTCCACCCCATTTTCTTTGGAAGCAATCCTTTTTCGGTTAATCGTGTTTTTGACGGCTCAAAAATTTCATCATCTGAACCGGTAACTTGATGTCCATAAGAATGAAGTGCTAAGGCTAGATTGTGCATGGCACTGCCACCAATGGCTATAAAATGTACTCGCATAGTTTTTAAAGTAGAACCCAAAAATAACTGAGATATTAATTCGGGTCGGAAAACTTTGGGTTAGTTATAAACGATGTATCTGTTAATGAGTTTAGGAAACTAATCAATTCAAAACGTTCTGAATCGTTCAGTTCAAAAGGCTTCATCTTTTTACTTTTGGCATAATGCCACTGTCCTCCTGTTTCGTAAAAACGAATAACATCTTCCAAAGACTTCAAGCTACCATCATGCATGTAGGGTGCCGTTACTTCACTATTTCTCAATGTTGGTGTTAAAAATGCTCCGTGATCAGCCGAGTCTAATGTTAATCGGCCTCTACCATAATCTGGATTGCCTCTGCACAGCCCAATATTGTAAGTCTCCTCATCTGTAAACAGAATCCCTGTGTGACAATTTCTACAGCCCAGGCGGTCAGAGTTGAATAAAATAAGACCCTTTTTAGCTTCATCGTTTAATGCGGATGAATCCCCTAAAACAAAGTGATCATAAGGGCTATCTGCACTAATCAAAGTTCTTTGAAATGAGCTTAACGCCCATAACACATTCTGATGATTTGGCACATCATCAAACACTTTTTCGAACATCTTTAAATATGCTTTATCCGATTTCAATCGGTCTAATGAGGTTTTAATGTTTTGGTTCATTTCGAATTCCGTCTGCATTGGGGCAATAGTCGCTCTCTCTAAAGAATGTAACCCACCTTCACCAAAGAAATTTTGCAAATAACCCGTATTCGTCAACCCCCTTGTATTTCTAAAACCAACACTATCATGGGAGCCCAATGCATAAACTGAATTGTCTGCAAAAGCAAATTCCTGTTTATGACAAGATCCACAGGATATAGTAGAGTCCGTAGAAAGTGCTTTTTCATAAAACAATTTTTTGCCCAAGTCTATTTTTAGTTGTGTCAATGGGTTTAGTACAGGGGCCTCCATTTCACGAAAGTGCCTTGGCGTATCTAAAACATACTCGTCACTACAAGCTGAAATAAAAAAAAGCCCGGTTAATAACCAAGCTTTGTATGCTTTAAAAGAGATCAATATTTAAAGTGATTCAACGGAAAGTGATTCACCAAAATTGAATATTATTCTCTCAGCTATATCATAATCCGCAGGTGTTGTATGAGATTGGTTTTCAGTCAACACATCAACTGATCCATCGGCCCCGTTAAATATTATGTCATAATCAATAAGCACAACGATTCTCGGTTTTGTTGACGTTACACTAAATGAAACAGGGAGTGAATACGTTTTGTAAAAGTCATTTGCTCCAGGGTGATAAGAAAAAGCAACTTCGTTTGGATTTCCAATAACTCCACTAGGGTTCGCTTTACCTTGAAACTCCAAAAACTTATACATAGCAGCCCATCCCCAATACATATTGTAGAAAGTACTCAACGGGTGCTCTAAAGGAAATGTTGCAGGATCTTGCCCATTTTGTGTAGCATCTAAACCAACACCGAACTTTATAGCATCGTAGCTGCCTTCATCTGCAAGAAATTGAAATGTCATAAGCGAAGGTTCCTCAAGATCAACTATTGATACATCACTTAATTTGTAATCCGAATTATTGGTGCTATGAATACTCAAATGAGAAATATAAAATCTCAGTTTTTGAACTACAATACCAAGAGAATCAGCCATAAACTCTTGTTGTATGTCTATATTTTGTCCATCCTTTTGCAACTGAAAACTAACTTCCACAATATTCTGAGGAGTACACCCACAGGTGTCTTGCTTACATCCTGCAAAAATTAATATTGCTATTACTATGATTAGTACTTTCTTCATTTAGTCGAACGAAAATGCCTTATTTTTAAAGTTGTCACTCAATGTCACGGCGTTCGCAAAATCAACGGCATCATTTGGGTCAGAATATATATTGGGAATCTGTACAGGTGATAGATCATCAAATAAGTCTTCTATATTAAAATACGCATCGAGTACTACTTGCTTACCAATGGGTACTGAAAAACTTATCTGAATGCCTTGAATATTAACTAATGCATTTGTCGCAACAACCCAATTGAAAGGTATTGATGGTGATGTTTCATTTGGCTTGTTTGGGTCAAAAGCTCGCCCTTTTACAGTAACAAAGTTATACCCAATATTCGAACCTGAATAGATTAAATCATTCGATAAAACTTCTCCGTCACTCCAATTACCTGGACTAGTCGAGTTTGTTACTGAATCTAAACCCACTAAGTAACCCACAGATCCAGAGACACTACTTTCTGTAATTAGACCTATTTTGTGATAAGCTTGCTTTGTAGTTGTGAGTGTGAAACTAGAATAATCAATTACGGTATCAGTTTGATCTCCTACAAAAAAGTTTGAAAACAATAACTGAACATCGTCCACAATAAAATTAGCACCGTTTTTATTGTAAATAGAATCTCTATTAAAAAAATTATTTCCCCAATAATTTATTATTCTAAGTTCAATATTTCTGTTGTCTAGAGAACCTGGTTCATCTGAAATAATATCATTAACACAACCTGTAAAAGCGAATCCTACAATAGTTAATATTGAAAATATTTTGTGGAATTTTCTCATTTTAATTCTTCAATGTTGTTGCTAACAAATATAAAAATCAATTCAAGTGTCAATGTGAATAATGTTACAGATGATAAATTGAATTAGTAAAAGGTTAAAACGGGTTATTGAGCCTTCGATTCCTGTAAAACATCAGGGAAGTACTCGTCACTTTGTTCAATTGAATCCATGATTTGTTCTAGGATTTTCTGTGGAGTATCATCGTAATTGATATCTAATGGATCTTTGAACTTTATAGACAATTCTGAGTTCTTCGATTTTAGGAACATTCCTTTTTTATCAAATGCTCTTCTAAACCCATCTACAACAACTGGTATAACAATTGGTTTCGTTTCTTTAATCAAGTGAGCTGTTCCTCTTCTGCCTCTTACAAAAGGCTTTGTTGTTCCTTGTGGAAAAGTAATCGTCCAACCAGAGTTAATAGCTTTCTTGATATTGTCTAAATCTTTTGTGTCAACTCCTCTATCCACATTTTGTCCAGCGGCTCTCCAAGTTCTCTTAATGCTAACAGACCCTACGTATGCAAAAATTTTTGGCAATAACCCTGATTTCATGGTTTCTGTAGCTGCTACAAAGTAGATGTTCAACTTTGGTGAAAACAAATGCCAGATAAAGTCTATGCGGTCGAATATCTTGAATTTTACACAGTTAAAAACAAGGTACATGCAGGCTACATCTGCAAAATAAGTTTGATGGTTACTTACGAAGAGGACACCGTTTTTAGGCAATCCTTTTAAGGTTCTTGAACCTTCAACTTTCGTTGTATTTGCAATATTAAATCGGTACCAAGCTATGAGCCCTACTATGAAAACAATAATCCTCTTTATTATAAGATTGTTTCCAAAATCGTCCTTTTCAAAAGGGTTCAAATTCATGCTAACACTTGTACAGATTAAGAGCGGCAAATATAGAATTTTAGCAATGCTACGCTCTTCTTATTCCTATTTCTGGATTATATGCGAAAGCTCAGAAAGCATCATTGCAGTTGCCCCCCATACTACATGACCGTTTAAAATATAAGCTGGAACTTTTACTTGATTTCCTTTAATTGTTACATCAACAACTTCCAAGCTCATTGGGTCTAATAAATCTGACACTGACACTTCTAAAACTTCAGTAACCTCTTTGTTGTCAGGAATAAAATTCGGCCTGAACTCTGAGTAGCCGACAAAAGGGTTTACTAAGAAATTACTAGGAGGAATATAGACTTGCGTCAACTCTCCAAGAATATTAACAAGACTTGGCTGAATACCTAACTCCTCATTTGATTCTCTTACGGCTGCCTTTTGCAGGTTAATGTCAAACTCCTCAAGTTTACCTCCAGGAAAACTAATCTGATCGCTATGAACACCTGGGTAGCTATTTCTCTTCATCAAAACGATGTGAGGCTGTCTATCAACAGGGTAAACTAAAACCAAAACAGCCGCTCTCTTTGGGTTCTTATGAGTCACTTTTTCTAACTTGGTTCTCTCTCTTCCTGCAGGAACCATTTTGTATTGTGCATCTTGTCCAGGAAGTTTTTGAGAAAGCCCTTCTTTTAAATCGTCTATCAGAGAATACAGCATACCTGTTTTAGTTTAACCAATAAGGAAGCATCCATACTTCTTTTCTTGTTGAGCAATGAATTGCGTCATTAAATCAGCAGTACCATCAGCGCTCACATCTCCGGCTAATTTAAGAATCGGACGCTCTATTTCAAGTATTGTTTTAACCGAAGCATTTATTAAGTCCACAGCCGAAGAAGCTTCAGCCACTTTAGTTGCTGCAACAATTTTACTATTCTCTATGTAATCTTGAAATAAGTGCAACGGACTCCCACTTAAAGTTTAAATTCTTTCGGTAATCAAATCAATTTTTTCTTGAGCATAATTATAGTTTTCTTCAAAACTATAAGTGTAATTTAAAAAAAAATCTGTCCTTTTATTTTCCAATGCAATCCTCTCAGATTTTGATAATATATTTGATACGTGCTCAACAGAGTGTTTAATCTTGCGCTTGTTGCCTTTGACTCTTCTAAGGCAATCCTAAATGATTCGTATCAATACATTTTTTTATTTTTTACTAAAGAAATGTTAGAAATAAACATTTTTATCATAATCAGGTTCAATATTTTATATATTTACATAAAATAAATCTATATGACAATCACCCAACTTTTATATGTTGTAGCAGTAGACAATTATCGTCATTTCGCTAAAGCCGCTGAAGCCTGTTTCGTAACGCAGCCAACGCTGAGTATGCAAATTCACAAATTAGAAGATGAATTAGAGTTACTTATTTTCGACCGAAGTAAACAGCCTGTAACTCCCACTGAGATCGGAAAAAAACTTATTGAACAGGCAAGAATTGTAATTACACAGTCTAAATTAATCAAGCAGATATCTCAGCTTGAAAAAGGGTTGTTCGAAGGTGATTTTAGAATAGGAATCATCCCAACCATTTCTCCTTACTTATTGTACCGCTTCTTAGATCGATTTCAAAAGGCGATGCCAAACATTAATCTAATTGTGGAAGAACTTCAAACGAATCAAATTATTTCACAGCTTAAAAAGGATGTGCTTGATGCTGCTATTTTAGCTACACCATTAGATGAAAATGGCATTATAGAAAAACCGGTGTATTACGAGCCGTTTATGGCATATGTACCAGAATCACATCGCTTAGCAAATGAAGAGTTCATATTAAATTCTGAGTTAAAGATTTCTGACATGCTTCTTTTAAATGAAGGGCATTGTTTTAGAAACAGCGTATTGAATCTGTGTGATAAAAATGCAGAACCAAGCACCAAAAAGTTTAAAGTAGAAAGCGGAAACTTTGAAACCCTTGTGAAATTAGCAGATCATGGCTATGGAATGACACTTCTCCCCTATCTAGCCAGCTTAGATATCAACCCTGAATTGGTAAGCAATATCAAACCTATTGCCGAGCCTAGGCCAACCAGAGAGGTGTCAGTAGTGTATAGAAGAACACAATTGAAGATTGGATTAGTTGAAGCGTTGGCGAAAGCCATTAAAGAATCAATTCCTAAAAAGCTTTTATCTAAAAACGAAAACGTTATTGCTCCTTTATAATTAGCTTGATTAAAAAAGAAAACTCCTAAGCCAATACGAGGACAACGTAATGATTACAAAGGCCATCGCATTTATAAGTAAACCGAATCTTGCCATTTTCTCTATTTTGATTTTACCAGATGAAAAGACAATAGCGTTAGGTGGGGTAGCCATTGGAAACATAAATGCACAACTCGCACCTAGCGTTAAAGGCAATGCAAGAACTAAAAAATCTACATGTAAAGATTTTGAAATCGCTAAAATCAACGGAAGTGTTGCTGCAACTAAAGCCATGTTTGATACAAGCTCAGTCACAAAAATACCTACAAAAGCAATAATTGCGATCATTATCAAGACACTAGAAATATCCAAACTGGATAGATAATTTTCAATCAATGTTAAGGCTCCAGAGTTATTTATAGCACTTGCAAGGGCTAGCCCTCCGCCAAACAGAATTAATATACCCCAAGCCAACTTACTTGTATCATTCCATTTTAAAATTCGACCATCACCAATTTCACCGCTAGGCAGAACAAACAAGACTACAGCGCACATAAGTGCAACATGCGTATCAGTCAATGCGTCCAACCTAAACCATTTCACCAAAAGAGGTCTAATTATCCAAGCTAAAGCCGTTAATAAAAACACAACAGCTACACGTTTTTCTGGTTTTGACATTCTACCCAAACCTGCAAGTTCTTGCTCAATTACATTCTCGCCATCAAACAAATTAAAGCTTGGTAAAAAACGACTCATCACGAAATAGGTTACTGCTAACAGTGCTACACCGGTGGGTATACCGATGAGCAGCCAGTTTGCAAATGTGATATCACGACTCAGCTGTTCTCTAAGAAAACCCAATAAAATTAGATTCGGAGGTGTTCCAATTAATGTCATTATGCCTCCGATATTTGCAGACCATGCAATAGACACAAGGAGCAAAAAGCCGATAGTATTCGATTGCTTTTTATCCACTTGAATCACATTGAGTACTGACAGTGCTATGGGCAACATCATGATTGTTGTTGCTGTATTGCTGATCCACATACTTAAAAAGGCTGTAGCAATCATAAAACCCAATAAAACTTGTCTAGATTTTATTCCTGTTTTCTGAATAATACTAAGCGCAATTCTTTTGTGCAGATTCCACTTTTCAATGGCTAAAGCTAAAACAAATCCGCCAAAAAACAGAAACACGATCGGGTGAGAATAATTAACACTAATTTCTTTTAGCGTTGATACTTCCAGCAATGGAAACAAAATTAGTGGCAACAAAGCTGTAACCGCAAGATTTACGACCTCTGTCATCCACCAAATGAGCATCCAACTTAAGACTGCTAGAACATGAATGAGCAGCTCGTCTTGACATATAAGTTCAATTATTGTAAATGCTAATGGACCCGCAATAAGGGAAATAAGTCTCTTCATGGTTTAATGATCTGCCGGAGCTTTAACACCAGCATTTATTTCAACATCTATGTAATTTTCTGAGGGTACTATTGGGCAAGAATACTTGTCATTGTAAGCGCAATATGGATTGTATGCTAAATTGAAGTTTACCCGAGTCTCAGTACTTTTATCTTCAATGATTAAATCGATGTAACGTCCTCCACCATAACTATTTCCGCCATTTGTGTTATCCGTAAACGGCAAGAAGTAATGATCTATATAAATAGGATTAGCGACACTTTTTACACTCTGATAAAAAACTAATTCTAAATCTTTCCCTTCAAATGTAAAATGAATTAATCCAGCTCTCTTATATTCTGCTAACCTTGCGGTTGTTGTCTTCATTTTAAATACCGAGTCCTCGTTAAACCATTCTAATTTAGCTTGAACCGCATACGCAGCATCAATGTCAAAAAAGTCTAACTTTTTAAAACTTTCTCTATTCGTTTCCTTCAAGGGTGATTTTTCCTTATCACTAAAGTGCTTATTCGTCTCTTTTTGGAATTTCTTAGCCTCTTTAATAGGATTTTGAGCAATTAAAAAAGTCGGAAATAAAATAAAAAGAACAGCAGTTAATTTCATTTGGGAGTTTTAATTTGGCTCCAAGATTAGAATTAAAGTTGAAATAATCTAAACTCTTATGAAAATTGTATTTGCTACGAACAATCCGAATAAACTTTCTGAAATTAAATCTCTCGTTCCTAAAACTGTCGAAATAGTGAGTTTAAAAGAAATTGGTTGTTTTGACGAATTGCCTGAAACACGAGATACGCTAAAAGGTAATGCATTGCAGAAGGCAGAATATGTTGTAAACAAATACAATACCCCTTGTTTTTCTGATGACAGTGGTCTATTGGTCGATGCTTTGAATGGTGCGCCAGGAGTATATTCAGCACGCTATGCCGGGTCTGAAAATTCCTCCGAAAAAAATATGGATAAACTTTTATTGAATCTTAAAAATGAGAGAAACAGAGTAGCATCTTTTAAAACTGTTATTGCGCTAATTCTAAATGATGAAAAGCACATTTTTGAAGGAAGTGTTGAAGGAGAAATTACATTTGAAAGAAAAGGAAGAGGTGGTTTTGGTTACGACCCTATTTTTATGCCCGAAAACAGAAAACAATCATTTGCAGAAATGACAAAAGAAGCGAAAGGCGAAATAAGTCATCGCGGAAGGGCGGTAAGAAAATTAATTACTTTTCTAGCTACTCTTGAAAACTAAAAAAAGAGTAATTTACATTTCCATAGGTTCGGTGATCTTCAAACTGCTTAACATCAGAAAAATCATGGCGTTTGTCGTGCTCTATTATTAGCGTGCCATTTTCTTTTAAGAGTTCTCGATCTAAAATTGTTTGAATCAGTTTAGGATAATCTTCGTAGTCGTATGGAGGATCAGCAAAAATAACCTTGAACTTTTCAGTCGTTAATTCAACGTAATCCATCGCGTCCATCCGGCTTGCAGCCATAACATTATCTAAGCCCAATTCTGTAATTGTAGACTCTACAAAATTTATACAATCACGGTTTGAGTCTATAGCCACAACGCGATCGCTTCCGCGCGATGCAAACTCAAAAGATATATTACCGGTACCTGTAAACAAATCCAAAACAGAAATGTCGTCAAAGTAATACCAATTGTTTAGGATATTAAATAATGATTCCTTGGCGTAGTCTGTTGTCGGTCTGACCGGCAGGTCCTGATGTGTTTTTAAAACACGACTTTTAAATTTTCCGCTTATAATGCGCATAATGACTGTTGGAATAATCTATTAAACGTATGGGTGGCAGTGTCATTAAATGTATAGCTATATGTGAATTCTGATGGACGTTCCTCCCACTCTACATTTCTTATGTATTTCTTTAATGCACCTACTTCTTCGTTTAGAACAGTAACCCAACCAGACATTAAAATGGGTGTAGTTTCTGGGTTGAACTTGAGTTGTTCAAACACAGATAGAACATAGTATATGAAGTCCTCTTGCGAATGATATGTAAATACATTGTGCAAGATCAAGACACCTTTTTCAATAGCCGTAATCTCTATTCTAGACCCCATTACATGGCAAAACACGCTTGATAAGTCTGTATTCTTGTATTTCTTTTGGTAATAATTAATCACCACTTCTGCACCATTAATCACATTTACATTTGGTAAATGACCTTTTACCCAATCTGTGAGGTCCGAGCTGTCTTCGTAGGCCAAGACCCATTCATCTAAGGTCTTGTAGCCTATAGACTTGGGATTGTCAGTGGAAATAAGAGATAAATATTTTTCTAAGTGGTTTTCATCGAACAACACTTTAGGTATCAGTGAAAACGTGTTTTCTGTGCTTGCGTATGATACATCTCCTGGAATATCAGTAAATCGCTCAATAAATTCAAAAAGAAGTTTATGGTCTTCTTTAGACCCCGTTTGATAGGATCCGAGAAGGACAAATTTATTCTTCTCCTTATTTAACAGTGAAAAAGAAAGTCCATCCCCCGAATGGAGAATGGACAGTCTGCTATTACTTATATCTGTTTGGTCCAGGAGGGCATCCGCCGCTTCGAAAACCACACTCACCTTATTGCCAGTTTCCACTGATGGTTGGTTCTGTCAATGACCCCACAATTAAACTGTGATTCTTATCAACGTAAGGTATAAATCTTTCTTCAACACTAGTTAAAATACTCGCATCTGGAGCACTTGCCTGAAAAACAGGTACCTTAACGGTATTTCTTTCTATGATTCCGGCACCAACTTCAAATTTTTCATTATCCGAAAATGGTATGTATAAAATCGAGTTAATATCAAAATCTTCTCCGAACTTGTTCATCTTAACTGTTACAGTTCCAATCGTTCTTACGATAACAGAATCTTTCATCATGTCTTTCTGGTATACTTGGTTGTAAGCCATAAAACTTGTGTCCTTTCTTTCAACGATAGTTACCGAGCCTGTATCCACAAAAGCACTTAACACATCAACATCACCGCAAAACTGTCCAAATTCCGCTCTATATGCCAGCTGAGCCTCTCTAATATTAATTAAAGATTCTTTTACGACTTCAAATCTTTTATCACGCATTTTCTCAAACTCAATAGGCTCCATAATGAGTCTGTAAATTTTGAATACGAGAAACACGGCAACTATTGATAGCGCAACGTTTATGGCAAGAATTACCTTTCTGTTCATATTGATTTTTTGCTTATTATTTTTGTCCGAACGGCAACAAATCTACAATTTTTTTTAAATGACTTAGCCTTAATTTGCAGCAGTAAAAAGTCACCCTTAATAATTGTTTTCTTTGCTTGAATCCATCTAGATTTTATACCGAAATAAAAAGGCATTTCCCCTTTGAGGTTACAGATAACCAAAATGATGCCATTTTAAGATTTGATGAGTTTTTAAGCTCTGGTGCTTTTTCTTTTGTTTTAAAAGGATACGCTGGCACGGGCAAAACAACTCTCATTGCGTCTCTTGTAAAGGCAAGAAACGCTAGAAATCAAAAAACGGTCCTGCTTGCTCCTACTGGTCGCGCAGCTAAAGTAATGGGGAAATATGCTGGGAGAAGTGCATTTACCATTCATCGGTATATATACATGCCCTCTACTGCTGGAGGAAAAATTTCTTTTAGACTAAAAGAAAATAAATCTATTAGAACACTTTTCATAGTGGATGAATCTTCTATGATTACAGCAAACTCTTCATTAGAGTTTGGAACATCTAAATCTGTGTTGCACGATTTGTTACTTTTTGTAGGTGAAGGCAATCAGTGCAGCGTTTTGTTTGTTGGCGATAACGCTCAGCTTCCGCCCGTTGGCCAGGAAGAGAGTCCTGCATTAAGATTAAATTATCTCCAAGCTATCCTCAGCGACAAGCCAAAAAGCATAGAACTAACACAAGTTGTACGTCAGGCTAATAAAAGTGAAATCATTTCTAATGCGACTTTAATCCGCGAATATTTGCATGATCAAATATTTGAAGGACTAAAGTTTAAAGTTGGCACAGATGTTATTCGTTTGGTCGATGGCTATGACATTCAAGAAAGAATGACCGAGTGCTTTCAAAAAGAGCAAGAAGAAACCAAACTCATTGTGCGCTCAAACAAACGTGCAAATCTTTACAACCGTCAAATTCGTTCCAGAATATTATGGTTAGAGAATGAGCTGGCTTCTGGCGATGAATTAATGGTGGTGAAAAACAACTATTTCTGGCTAGAACAAAAGTCAGAAATGGGCTTTATTGCAAATGGCGAAACTTTAGAGATACTGAGTTATAAAAATATAATTGAACTGTATGGGTTTCGCTTTGCAGATGCAGAGGTTCGTTTTCCAGATTTCCCAAATGAAAAACCAATTGAAGTGAAAATTCTTCTAGACGTACTTGATTTTGAAGGTCCAAATCTGGGATACCAAAAACAAAATGCGTTTTTCAATGAAGTTCTGCAAGACTATCAGCATTTAAG
>ERZ1046740.523-NODE-523-length-31786-cov-32.388264_pt1 | contig 31786 bp, 30 predicted proteins | sample MGYA00383093_ERZ1046740 | MGnify/ENA primary metagenome ERZ1046740 (study PRJEB29581, sample SAMEA5548363) | metagenome | biome: marine; feature: coastal; material: water | depth 25 m | study: Short-term variability in the microbial, nano- and picoplankton... | reverse complement strand
CATGCTTGAGATGGAAAGCCAAAGAGAAAAAAGTTTAGGCAAAAGTCATCAGGCTAGTAAAAGCCGTCAAAGGTAGTCTAGCATGCCAGCATACGTTATTATAAAAATACAAACAAATGATGCTGCTAAGTTAAAGCCCTACCAAGAAATAGCACCTAAAATTGTTGATAAATTTGACGGTAAAATGCTTATCCGAGGCGGAGAGGTGTTGTCGCTAGAAGGTATCAACGAAGGCAGAAGAATAGTAATGATAGAGTTTGAGACTTTGAATAAAGCAAAAGAATTTTATCATTCTAACGAATATCAAAAAGCAATCAACCTTAGGAAAGATGTTGCAGATTTTGAAATTATTGCTGTAGACGGATTGAATAATTAGTCAAACATTTGTTTTGTACTAATTGATAAGATTTAGGAGGTTTGAAGGAGGATTTTTCTAAAATCCCCCTCACGGGTTCTAGGGTTGACCCTAGCAAGATACAAGTGTTAGTTTCGTCTCAGGGTTTACCCTGTTCGTTACGAACTTGCAATCTTGCTATCACATTCCGTGCTAGAATTTCGATGTGATAGAATGTTAAATTTAGGACTTGACTTGCTTATTGTTGAAATAAAAAAATCCAACCTGTTTACTAGAAGGTTCACAATAAATTACTTCTAATATGGCTAGTTATAGCAATAGTTAAATCTTTGGTAGATTCATGAAAATTATTTTTTGCCATGATAACATTTTCAACAGTTAGCAGATCATTCATGTTATTTTTTGGCAAAAGTAATTTTGCTAATTCTTGTGCATTTTTAATAAGATTGGTTGTTTGCTTCGATATATGAAAAGCGTATATTTCAAGGGAAACAGCTATCTGTTGTACATTGTCTTGTAGGTCAAGCACATCATCTACTCTGATTTCTTGTTTATACACCTCTAAAGGTGTATTGGTCTCCAATATACCAATAAGTTTTAATGATAAAAGATTTAAATCTTTATACACCAATCTAATATTCACAATAGCATTTTCCAATTTATCAATTTTTATTTGATTGGTTTTCAGCGCTTTATCATGTTGTAATTGCATTCCAAGGTTCTTGGCATTGGACTTAGTTGTATGCATTGCAATAAAATAACTAACTATTCCAGTAGCCAACACTAGTAAAACTTCTTTTATTTCTATAAGAAAATTCAACATAATCAAGCACTAATAAGGTTTTTGACTATCCTTATACCAGAAGAATATAGATAACCCTATTAAGAGAAACTCTATCACATAAAAAACCCAGTTTTCACCCCACCAAGCTATTTTTGGTTCTCCAATATTGTCAAAAATATCATTTTTAACATAGTCTGGATTTATATAATTAAAGGCTGAACTATATAGTACATCTTTCCAAAAAGTAAAAATTATAGCAAGTATTCCAAATATTCCCCATCTAGAAATCCTGAATTCATACATAAAATATTTAATAGCACTCACAACAGCCAGAGTAATAAGTGTTCCAAAAAATGCTTGGACAACATATGAAAAATCTGCCCCAATACTTCTAGCTATCCATAAAGAAGGTAAGCCAATAATTGTAGCAGCAATAATTAAGCCAATAAACAAATCATCATCTGTATTTTGAGACATTGTTTTACTCCTTATAAAAGTTATAGTTATTTTTTTACCATAACAAAAACGCTACATTTAATATAATTGTTATATATTGAATAGTTTAATGGCAAAATTTAGAAATCTATAAGATAAATATGGCTAAAAATATTATGAAAAATACTGGCAAAAATTACGAAAATTTTGTAGCTTCTATACAAACAGCTATTTTCCAAGCCGAGCAAGATTCTTCCTTGAAAAATATAAACATTCAAACAAACAAAATAATTACTGATAACAACGGCAACAAACGAGAGTTTGATATTTATTGGAAATTCAAAGCAGGTGGAGTAATTTATGAGACGGTGATTGAGTGCAAAGACTATCAAAGTACTGTGGGTATTGATAAAATTGATGGCATTATTGGCAAAATAGGCGATATACCAAATTTGCGAGCTATATTCGCAACTACTAAGGGTTATCAGTCAGGTGCAAAATCAAAAGCTGAAAATAATGGAATTGAGTTGTTAATTGTAAGAAAGCAAAATGACTCTGATTGGGCTTCCAAAGACGGTACTCCTTACATCAAAACTATCAATATTCGGGGTACAGCAATTTTCCCAGCAAGAATTATATCCTTTGACCCAGTAATTGATATGAAATGGGTAGATGAAAATACTAATTTTAATGATGGAGATACTGTTGAGCTTAAGGGTTTAAATAATCAAATTTTTATAAATGATTTAGATAGGCAAGAAAGATATTCTTTGCATGACCTAGAAAATAAAAAATTAGTTTCATCAGGAGATAAAAAATATGGTAATTTTGAAAACAAAGTTAAACTTAATAATGCTTTTTTTGAAACGCAAGATCTTAAAGTAAAGATATTAGGTTATATAGTCAAATACTATATAGCTAAACCATATATACATAATACTGAAATAGATTTATCTGCAAATATTTTAGGGGTAGTTGAAAACATACAAAAGGGCACGAAACAAACAGTTTTGAATGATGGAAGTGTTCAGATGGAGTGATTATTCAGAAGCACCTCCAAGTTATCCATAAAAAAAACCAAACTACGGATGTTTTTCCAAACTCCCCATAAAAAACAGCAATTTATGTAGTTAAAAAATTTGCTTTGAAATAAAAATGACTTAATATAAAAAATACTATTTTTTTAATTTTTTTGCCATGCCGTCTCAACAAGATTTAAACAAAATGACTACCTTTGAAAATAATATTAAAAATGCAAATCAAATATTATATTGAGCATCTGAGGATAGGATAAAAAGCTTCTTTAACGAGCAAGATGAGTTAATTAAAAGTATTGCTGATATAGAAGAAAGAAACAGGCTGTTGCCTATATCTAAACGCGCTAGAGTTATCGCTTTAAGTAATAATACCAAATATGGTGCCACTCTTAACAAAGTAAAAGAGCTTACATTAAATGATGGGGTTTTGTCTTGTGCAAATAAGGATGAGGCTAATAAATATTTTGATTTGCTTGATGAAGATATTCGCAGTATTCCGACTGATGAAAGCACTAGGGCTAAATTATTAGAGCTTTCGGCTGGATATAGAATGACAACTCTTAATCACTTATAGGGTTTTGTTCTAAATTCTCCATAAAAAACCCAACATTTCTATTAGCTAAAATCTGAATTTTCATTATCGCTTCAGGGCTTAGAGTTGTGGTTTTCTTGGCAATATTTTCATCAATAATATCTGAGCCTAGCATTTTATTAAAGAGCCTGATAAAAGCCATTTTCTCAGTGGTGCTTATGATGATAAGATGATTACTAATGATTTTATCACTCTAAGCGAGCCAGCTTGCGGTGCAGGGTCAATGATACTTGCTTTTGCCAACATTTTGATAAAGGCTGGACATAATCCAGCTCAGAAAGTGTGGGTAGAGGCAATAGATATTGATAGGTTGTCAGCTCTGATGTGTTATCTGCAATTATCCCTGTGGAATATTCCAGCACGGGTAATTGTGGGTAATGCTCTCAGTATGGAAGTGCGAGAGTCTTTTTTCACCCCAGCGCATTATCTTAATTTTTGGGATTTTAAACTCAAAAAAAGACGAGATAAAAAGGCTGAGTGTGAGAAAAGTAGCAATAATGATGATACCTCTAATGACGATGACATCAAAGATGAAGTAATTGATTCTAGCAGATTTGATAAAGTCTTGCCTAGTGGTCAGTTATCTTTGTTTTGATGGATGATAAAACTCCCCTGATGGGGAGTTTTTGTTTTTATAATCACTTTATTGGGGTTTATAGATAACTATCAATATGACATAAGTGTCATAATTGCAAGTTTATTTTTGAGAAAATGAGTGTTTGTTTTTATCAAATACAGGACATTTGGCAATACCTTTATATCAGTAAATAACTTGAAGTCACTTCATACCAGTTAAAAAAACAACCAAATAAACACCCTTACTTGTATTGGAAAGTTTAGGTATGATAAAATCATACTATCAATAAACGGAGGCATTATGCAAAGAAAAACAATTACCGTTACCGCTGAACAAGATTCTTGGGTTAAATCACAAATTAACTCAGGACAGTATGGTAGTGATAGTGAATATATTCGTGACCTGATTCGTGCAGACCAAAACTATAAAGAAAAAGTCGCTTTATTGCAATCTGCGCTGATTGAGGGTGAAAATAGTGGCGTGGCTCAAATGAATATGGCAGATATTTTAGCGGATGCTAAAAAGCGCCATAATGTATGAACTGTCGCAAAAGGCATTAACAGATATTAATGCAATTTTAGACTGGATGATTGAGCAGTTTGGCGCTCAAACTATGCTTGAGTATCATCATTCCTTAGCACAGTGTTTTGATACTTTAGGGAAAAATCCAGCGCTAGGCATCAAGATTGAGTATATCCGCAAAGGTTATTTTTGTTTTTATCACCGTTCGCATGTTATTTTTTATACCCAACTTAAAAATAAGATTTTTATTGTGCGCATTTTGCATAAAAGCATGGATGTTCGTCGTCATTTGACCTAAAATTGTCATCCACGGGGATTTTTTGTCAATTTCCTTATAATGGCTGGCATTATCAATAACTTTTTTTGACATGACTACAAAACCCTCTTCATCTGAACTAACCAACTCTATGAAAGAAAAAATTAGGCTTGGCATTGAGGCTGGATTAGCCGATGCTAGAGCCGGCAGAGGACATGAATTAACCGATAATTCTGGTATACTGGTGAATCTTTAATAATCCAAAACACCTAAGATGAATAATAAAATAAGCGCTATTGTTTTTGTGTTTCTTTTGGCGGTTTCTATAAACTCTATAGGAGACGTTGCTAAAATAAATCCTAATAAAGAGGAGTTTAGAGCACTTATTTTTCCGTCAATTGCAGATAGAGAAATGGATTTTTGGTACAAAATACCGCCTAATTCTGGACCTCAACTCAGCAGCATAAAAGATATTTATCAAAACCAAAAAATTGATTTTTTGGTGTTTTTTTCGGGGTATTCGTTAGATAATGATAATGCTCATATTGAGTATGATGTTGAGTTTTCTCATCCAGACGACAAAGAAAAACCCACACAAGAAGCAAAAAATATACTGGGATTTAAAGGTGTAGTCAAAAACAAAAAAGCTCTAATAGCCAGTAAAAATAACGCATCAATTGTATTTGATAAAACAGATCGTTTAGGGAAATACGATATCAAATTAATTGCATATGATAAAGTTTCTAACAAGGTATTCAAAGCAACAACCAGCCTTAATCTGCTTGCATTTTCTATACCGAAAGCATTTGAGTCTCAAAAAGAAGTTAACAAATGGTTAGATTCTTATCACATTAGACCAGACCCAATAAAATCCATAAGTGCTTTAAAATTTATGATAAAAACTGAGGCTGAGTGGATTAATAAAAATTTGCACACGTTAGCATTGTTTAAAAAAATCTTCTCTGATAATCCTTTCCTTTTTTCGGGCATTGCTAACCAGTTCGACACCCTTTCAGAGACAGACAAAAAGAAAGTGCTGCTTATATCTGCAATTACAGAAGGCTCAGAGTTTTCTGATTTCAAGATTATCAATAACAAGCAAGAATATTTTGACTTTTACAAACTAGCCCAGAAAACCAAAATCCCAAACACAGAAGAGGAAATAGTATCTGCAGTGCAGTTAGATGTACTGTGGGCTGAATTCTTGGTAACGGGAAAATATGCGCCTATTAGAAAAATAGTTAGCGCATTAAAACTTTATAAACACATTGGGGTTCTTGAAAAAATCAAGAATAAAGAGTTGTCAGCAGATAAGGATACGTTCAAGAAAGCTTATTTAGAGGCTACACACGGAGCAGCCACATGGTCATTGATGAGTCAGGCTAAAAATATACCATTAGTATATAAATATCTAATATTCATGTATAAAAATGAAAAGTTAGATAATACAATTAAAGCGCAACTTGGGGCAATATTAAATAAAGTTCAGAAAGGCAAGAACAAGACAAATGCAAAAACAGGAGATAAATAAAAATCAGTACGAAAATATTATTAACATTTTTTTTCGACGCTAAGGATAAAGCGTTTTTGTTTGTTGGTTGGTTAGTATTTTACTTAGAGTGTGGTGGTTGGTATTTAACATTATGAAGTTCTCTAACTATTGAGTTATTTGTAAGTTCTTTTTTTGCAATCTTTAAATTTTTCTTAATATTTGGGTCGCAATGCCTTAGTGCTTTTTCAAAAGGCATGTCTTTCAAGGTGAGAAATAATGCCAAAGAATAACTATATTCAGCTTCAGTTAAATACCCAGCTCTAGAAGATTGCCAACCTTGAGAGTCTACCGATGTATATTGGTTAAAACTGAAAGCAGCATTTGCCATAAAAACACCAAAACCTAAAAACGATGCACAAATATCCGTAGCAAATTCCCAATTATCCCAACCGCCAGGCGGTGGCTCAGGGGCTGTGGATGTTAGATAATGAGAGAGTTCATGCGCAAATGTTGCAACCATTTCCATGGGGCTTGCTGATAGATTAGGGTTATAGGTAATAACAGCCTCATTATTTTCATCAACTGAAAATGTACCCGATGGATTATTTTCAATGCCCCGAACAACAAGGGTTGGAGCAACAACTAAATTGGGGTCTTCCTCTTGTGCGATTAAAGTACAAGACCAATCTTCTAAACCAGCATACTTTTTCACTTGATTAAATACTGTTTGTGCAGCTTCCTCGGGAGAGTTTACTTGTGCAGGAAAAAAATCTTTGGTAGGCAAGATTAATTGAGCGTCCTTATAAAAATCATTACCACCAAAATGTTTTAACAACCAAGCATAACTGGCATGTTGAAATTCTTGGTCTTCTTTTGATAATAAGGGTTTTGGTTTAAAGATATTTAACATGCTTTACAATAAGCAAATAGACCCCTAAAGCCTATCTAACAATACTCTCGTTTAACGCATCTAATCTTTGTTGGCATCTTCAAACTTCTTTAAAAATAACTCCAACGGTATATTTCCGTTCGCAACAAGTCGGCTGCCATAAAGATAAGCGCCTTCAATTTCTTTGGGAGGATCATCCACATACATGAGCAAAATACCATCTCTATTACCTGATCGACCATTTGTGTTAGCGTAATAATCTGACTCCTCAACTCTATCTCCAACATTCAATGGCATCTTCACAGCATTATTTTTTGTAAAGACACTTTTAACGTATGCGGACATGAAATGATTTTCTTCTCTTTTAAACCTCAATAAAACCATGCCAGATAATTTTGGAATTTTTTTTGAAACAGGAAGGTCTCTCCACTTGGCTTTTTCTTCATAAGATATATTGTCTTCCGACAATAAACTTAATTTCCCCGCACCAAGGGAAAATGACTGATAAGTTTCTGATATCCATCCTACTAATAAGAACGCTAGAATGAAGCCCAAACCAAATATAAAACCATGTATAAATTTTTTGAACATTTCATCACTCCTTCTTATACATTAGATATTTTATTGAAGGTGCAATAATACCACAAATATTTTTTTAAGGGTTTTCTAAACTAAAATTAGCGCATAATTTTCGTTTAAAATTGTCAAATAATTATTAGCCTGATTCTGCTTACTTTTTAAGCAGAATTGGTCCCTGTTTCGGCATGGTGCTACTTTTGGTGCTACATTTAATTTTTTTGAAAATATAAAGATAAATAAATCAAAGTCTTATGCGGGCGTTTCAAGTCCGGCCTTCGCACCATCTCTAAAAAAGGTTATCGTTAAGATAGCCTTTTTTTCGCCTATTGAAAATCGTCTATTTTTAAATTTGTTGATAGTGTGGGCGTTTGCGGGCCTGGTTGATTAGTTAGCATTGTTTGAGTATAATTGTTCAGTTTTTCATCAAGGAAATTTAATATGTCATCACGCAGAAATTTAGCAAATGCGATTCGCGCTTTAAGTATGGATGCGGTTCAAAAAGCCAACTCAGGACACCCAGGTGCACCGATGGGAATGGCAGATATTGCCGAAGTACTTTGGAACGACCACATGAAGTACAATCCAACGAATGCCAACTGGTCAGACAGAGACAGATTTGTTTTGTCTAATGGCCACGGCTCAATGTTGATTTACTCATTATTGCATTTAACAGGTTTTGATTTATCAATGGATGATATTAAAGATTTTCGTCAATTGCACGCTAAAACTGCAGGACACCCTGAGTATGGTTATGCAGACGGCATTGAAACGACAACAGGTCCTTTAGGTCAAGGTGTTACTAACGCTGTTGGTATGGCGATTGCAGAGCGCACATTAGGCGCACAATTCAACAAGCCAGGTCATGAGATTGTTGACCATAATACTTATGTGTTTATGGGTGATGGTTGTTTAATGGAAGGTTTGTCACACGAATCTTGCGCAATGGCAGGCACATTAGGTTTGGGTAAGTTAATTGCATTTTGGGATGACAACGATATTTCAATTGACGGACACATTGGTGACTGGATGGAGAAAGGTGTTCCAGGGCGCTTTAAATCTTATGACTGGCAGGTAATTGCCGTTGATGGCCATGATGCAGATGCAATCAACAAGGCGATTGAAGAAGCAAAAGCGGAAACCAGCAAGCCAACATTAATTTGCTGTAAGACAACGATTGGTTTTGGTTCGCCTAATCTTGCGGGTACACACGATTGTCATGGCGCACCTTTAGGTGACGATGAAATTGCAGCAACACGTAAAGAGCTAGGTTGGGACAGCGCACCTTTTGAGATTCCTGCAGACGTTTATGAAGGTTGGAATCATAAGGCACAGGGCGCAACAGATGAGAGTGCTTGGAATGAGAAATTTGCTGCCTATAAGGCGCAGTTCCCAACAGAAGCGGCTGAGTTTGAGCGTCGTATGGCGGGTGAGCTTCCGGCGAACTTTGCAGTTGAAATGGATAAATTCATTGCTAAGACGCAAGAGGAAATGCCAAATATTGCTTCAAGAAAAGCTTCTCAAAACGCCATTGAAGCAATGGGCCCTTTATTGCCAGAAATGTTTGGCGGTTCTGCCGATTTAACAGGCTCTAACCTAACCAACTGGTCAGGCACTGTTAAAGTCAATAAAGACAATGCCAACGGTAACTATATTTCATGGGGTGTACGTGAGTTTGGTATGGCACACATGATGAACGGCATGGTCTTGCACGGTGGCTTCAAGGTTTATGGCGCAACCTTCTTTATGTTTATGGAGTTTATGCGTAACGCTCTACGTATGTCAGCGTTGATGAAGATTGGTACCATTTATGTTTATACACATGATTCTATTGGTTTGGGTGAAGACGGTCCAACACACCAGCCTGTTGAGCAACTAGCAACGATGCGCATGATTCCAAACTTCCAAACTTGGAGAGGTTGTGATGCAATCGAATCTGCAGTTTCTTGGAAGATGGCAATGCTTCGAGGTGATGCGCCAACAGCGTTGGTTTTCTCAAGACAAAACTTAACGCCAGTTGAAAGAACCCCAGAGCAGGTGCAAAATATTGAAAAAGGCGGTTATGTCTTGCAAGATTGTGATGGCACAGCAGACATTATCCTAATTGCAACAGGCTCTGAAGTGCCATTAGCCATTGAAAGTGCAGGCGCAATGAGTGACAAAAAAGTTCGCGTAGTTTCTATGCCTTCAACGGATGCGTTTGACACACAAGATAAGGCTTATCAAACATCTGTATTAACACCAGGTGTGAAGTGTGTTGCGATTGAAGCGGGTGTTGGCGATACTTGGTATAAGTATGTTGGTTTAGAAGGTGGCGTGGTTTGCATGAAGAGTTTCGGTGAGAGTGCGCCGGCGGATCAATTGTTTAAAGAATTTGGTTTTACAGTGGACAATATTGTTAACACTGTAAACGAAGTTTTAGCGTAATTTTTAATAAAAAAATATAAAAGAAAAGGAGTAAGAAAGATGGCAATAAAAGTAGGTATTAATGGTTTTGGTCGTATTGGTCGTATGGTTTTTCGTGCAATTAAGAAAGACTTCCCTGAATTAGAAGTTGTTGGTATTAATGACTTATTAGAAAATGATTACTTGGCATATATGCTTAAGTATGACACAGCACATGGTCGTTTTGATGGTGAAGTGAGCGTTGAAGGTGATAATTTTGTTGTTGACGGTAAGAAAATTCGTTTAAGTGCTGAGCGCAATCCTGCTGATTTGGCATGGGGCGATATCGATGTAGATGTTGCGATTGATTGCACAGGTTTCTTCCTAACAGAAGAATCTTGTCAGGCACATATTGATGCTGGCGCCAAAAAAGTAGTACAGTCTGCACCAAGTAAAGACGGCACACCAATGTTTGTTTATGGCGTGAACCACGACTCTTACGATGGCCAGTCTATCGTTTCAGCCGCCTCTTGTACAACCAACTGTTTGGCACCAATTGCTAAAGTTATCAATGATAATTGGGGTCTTAAGCGTGGTTTAATGACAACCGTACACGCTTCAACAGCAACACAGAAAACCGTTGACGGCCCTTCAATGAAAGATTGGAGAGGTGGTCGTGCGGTATTTGAAAACATCATCCCTTCATCTACAGGTGCTGCTAAAGCAGTGGGCGTTGTATTGCCAGAACTTAATGGTAAATTAACAGGCATGGCTTTCCGTATCCCTTCAGTAGATGTTTCAGTAGTTGACTTAACTTGTGAGCTAAACAAAAGTGCAAGTTATGATGAAATTTGTGCAGCAATCAAAGAGGCTTCAGAAGGTTCAATGAAGGGCACTTTGCAATACACAGAAGACATGGTTGTATCTAGCGACTTCCGTGGTATCAGTGCTTCTTCAATTTTTGATGCGGGTGCAGGTATTGCGCTTGATGACACCTTTGTTAAAGTTGTATCTTGGTATGACAACGAGTATGGTTATACGTGTAATATGCTACGTTTAGTTCAGCACATCGCTTAAAAATCACCTTAATCTGCCTATAGATAACCCTAGAACGGTATTGATAAAATATCATTTGCACTTGCAAACTCTATTTTTCGGCTTTATTCTAGGGCTATCTAGACAGATTAAGCGTTATTTTTTTAATATTGACTTATTAAACAATAGACTGTTGATAAGTCATTTTTGTAGTTATAGTTAGGAATACAATTATGTCAGTGATTAATTTATCAGATTTAGATTTAGCAACAAAGCGCGTACTCATTCGTCAAGACCTCAACGTGCCGATTAAAGATGGTGTGGTAACCAGCGATAAGCGCATTAAAGCGTCGCTACCAACCATTGAAATGGCAGTTAAGCAAGGCGCTAAAGTCATGCTAATGTCACACCGTGGTCGCCCAACCGAAGGCGAGTATAGCGATGAATTTACCTTGCAACCCGTTGCCGATCGTCTTAGCGAATTGTTAAATATGACAGTGCGTTTAGAGAAAGATTGGCTAGACGGTGTTGAGATAAATAATGGCGAAGTGGTGCTTTGTGAGAACGTACGTTTTAACAATGGTGAAATGTCAAACGATGACGACTTGTCTAAGCGTATGGCAGCAACATGCGACATTTTTGCGATGGACGCTTTTGGTACAGCGCACCGCGCACAAGCTTCAACACATGGTGTGGCTAAGTATGCACCAATTGCTTGTTCGGGCCCACTATTATCAGGGGAGCTTGAAGCGTTGGGTAAAGCGCTAGACAATCCGAAGCGCCCAATGGTGGCGATTGTTGGCGGTTCTAAAGTATCTACCAAATTGACTGTGTTGGAGTCTTTGTCTAAGATTGTTGATCAGTTGGTTGTTGGTGGCGGTATTGCCAACACGTTCATTGCGGCACAAGGCCACAATGTTGGTAAATCACTTTGTGAAGAAGACTTAATTCCAACCGCTAAACGGTTAATGGAAGATTGTGAAATCCCAGTACCAGGTGATGTAGTTTGTGGCAAGGAATTTTCCGAGTCCGCTGAAGCAACAACTAAGCCTTCTTCAGAAGTAGAAGATGATGACATGATTTTTGATGTCGGCCCAGATTCTGCTAACGAGTTGGCTGAAATCATGAAAAATGCGGGCACCATTGTTTGGAATGGTCCAGTTGGCGTATTTGAGTTTGACCAATTTGCTGGTGGAACTGAAACTTTAGGTATGGCAATTGCTCAGTCTGATGCTTTTTCAATTGCAGGTGGTGGCGATACTTTAGCAGCGGTTGACAAATACAATATTGAGGACAAAGTCAGTTATATTTCTACTGGCGGTGGTGCATTTTTAGAGTTTTTAGAGGGTAAAAAATTACCTGCTGTTGAAATTTTAGAAAAAAGAGCGGCAGAATAATCTTGCTAAGAAGAACTAAAATACTGGCAACATTAGGTCCAGCAACAGATAAGCCGGGCGTATTAGAAAGCATTCTGTCAGCCGGTGTTAATGTTGTACGCATTAACTTTTCTCATGGTAATGAACAAGAACACATAGGCAGGGTGAAAGCTGTGCGTCAATGGGCGCAGGATAACAATACTTATGTGGGTGTTTTGATGGACTTACAAGGCCCAAAGATTCGTATTGCCAGCTTTAAAGATGGCATAAAAATTGAGTTAAATATCGGCGATACATTTGTACTTGATGCGGACATGGACGAGACTTCTGGTGATTATAACGGGGTTGGTATTGCTTATAAAACATTGCCACAGGAAGTTAAAGCGGGCGATATTTTATTACTTGATGACGGTAAGATTGTTTTAGAAGTTGTTGATATTCAAGGCAATAAAATCAATACTGTTGTTACCCAAGGTGGCATGTTGTCTGATAATAAAGGCATCAATCTTCGTGGTGGTGGTTTGTCAGCAGATGCACTCACTGAAAAAGACAAAAAAGACATTCTAACCGCTGCCAAAGCAAAAGCAGATTATGTAGCACTTTCGTTTCCAGTGAATGGCGATGACGTGCGTCTTACTAAGCAGTTGTTGAAAGAAGCAGGCTCTGATGCGGGCGTTATTTCAAAGATTGAGCGCGCTGAGTCTTTAGAAGAGGCAATCATTAATGATATTATTGCCGAATCAGCAGGCATTATGGTGGCGCGTGGTGATTTGGGTGTTGAGATTGGTGATCCACAATTGCCAGCACAGCAAAAACGCTTGATTAAATTGGCGCGCTCAAACGACCGTGTTGTGATTACTGCAACACAGATGTTAGAATCCATGATTCACAGCCCAATTCCAACACGTGCAGAAGTTTTTGATGTGGCAAATGCAGTATTAGATGGCACGGATGCGGTGATGTTGTCGGCTGAAACCGCAGCAGGTGACTATCCTGAAAATGCAGTAAAAACCATGCATGATGTTTGCATAGAAACTGAAAAAAGCCCAACAGCCAAAACTTCACATCACCGTTTACATGAGCGTTTTAAATATATTGATGAAACCATTGCGATGAGCACTATGTATGCGGCAAATCATTTGGGTGTTAAAGTTGTGGTGTCATTGACCGATAGTGGAAAAACCCCATTATGGATGTCACGCATGAGCTCAAATATTTCAATTTATGCGATGAGCGACAATGTTGCTACCTTGCGCAGAGCAACACTTTATCGTGGTGTTTATCCATGTGGTATGGATAAGATGAATGATGCAGAATGGAAAGAAGTTAACGGCAAAGTGATTAGTATATTGGAAGATAAAAATATTGTAGAGAAAGACGATTTGGTTATATTAACCAAAGGCATGCATGTCAACCAATCAGGTGGCACAAATCTAATGAAGATTTTGCGCGTTGGTGACAACGATTTATAAAAGGCAGTAGAAAAAATGTGTGCTTGTTGTTAGGCAAACGAGTAACATTATAAAAACTGAGTTAAAAACAAAGAAAGGAGTAAAAATATGTGTGTTCATTAAGAGAATTACTAGACCACGCAGCAGAAAATGGCTACGGCATGCCAGCACAAAAGCAAGGCTTTCAAGCCATAATATAAATAATTCAAACTAAATCACGACTGTCTTATAGTGCTGTAATAATTTAAACAAGAAAAAAGCCTTGCTTTGCTTGGAAACAGAAAAAAAAGAAAGTTACTTAGAAATAAAGAAAAGGAGAAAACAAATGTTAATTTCATTAAGAGAATTACTAGACCACGCGGCAGAAAACGGCTACGGCATGCCAGCGTTTAACGTAAATAATATGGAGCAAGTTCATGCGATTATGCAGGCTGCTGACAAAACCAACTCACCCGTTATCATGCAGGGTTCTGCAGGCGCTAGAGGCTATGCGGGCGAGCCCTTTTTGCGTCATTTAATTAGCGCTGCCATTGAAATGTATCCACATATTCCAGTAGTGATGCACCAAGATCACGGCTCTGAGCCAGCGGTTTGTTTGCGTTCAATTCAGTCAGGTTTTTCATCAGTTATGATGGATGGCTCTTTAGAGGCAGATTGCAAAACCCCTTCTTCATTTGAATATAACGTTGAAGTCACTAAAGAAGTGGTTAAGATGGCACATGCAGGTGGTGTTTCTGTGGAAGGTGAACTGGGTTGTCTAGGTTCGCTTGAAACAGGTGAGATGGGTGAAGAAGACGGTCATGGTGCTGAGGGTAAATTAGACCTTGATATGTTGCTTACTTCAGTTGAAGAAGCGGCTGACTTTGTTAAGGCGACTAATGTTGATGCTTTAGCGATTGCGATTGGCACATCACACGGTGCTTATAAATTTACCAAAGAGCCAGATGGTGAAATCCTACGTATTGACCGCATTAAAGAAATTCACGAGCGCTTACCAAACACACACTTGGTTATGCACGGCTCTTCTTCAGTGCCACAAGATTGGTTAGAAGTGATTAACTCACATGGTGGTGACATGGGTCAAACTTATGGTGTACCAGTGAGTGAAATCCAAGAAGGTATTAAAAATGGCGTGCGTAAAGTCAACATCGATACTGACTTACGTATGGCATCAACGGGCGCGGTTCGTAAACACTTAATTGAGAACCCAGCTAACTTTGATCCACGTAAATTCTTAAAAGATTCAACCAATGCGATGGCTGATATTTGTGCTGCACGCTTTGAAGCGTTTGGTTCGGCTGGTAATGCTGATAAAGTCAAGGTGTCTTCATTAGACACAATGAGCCAAAGATATTTATCTGGTGAGTTGGACGCACAAGTTAAATAAGCGCCTAACAATTAGTTAATAAAAAAGGCTCGTATTGAACGAGCCTTTTGTTTTTCAGCCCTTTATACAACTATGAAATTAAAACATTATTCGGTTATTGTTATTGGCGGTGGACACGCAGGCACTGAGGCGGCGCTTGCCAGTGCACGTATGGGTGTTAAAACACTTTTAGTGACGCACAATATCGAAACTCTGGGGCAGATGAGTTGCAATCCCGCGATTGGTGGGATTGGCAAAGGGCATTTGGTCAAAGAAATCGATGCGATGGGCGGTGCAATGGCACAAGCGATTGACAAAGCCGGTATCCAATTTCGCACACTCAATGCTTCTAAAGGTCCCGCAGTTCGAGCAACCAGAGCACAGGCGGATAGGGTGTTATATAAGGCAGCGATTCGCTCGGCGCTGGAAAACCAAGAAAACTTGTCATTATTTCAGCAGGCGGTTGATGACTTGATGATTGAAAACGATGAAGTCAAAGGTATAAAAACCCAAATGGGGTTGAGTTTTACCGCTGATAAAGTGATTTTAACTTCGGGGACTTTTTTGGGTGGCGTGATTCATATTGGGCAATCCAATTATGAGGGTGGACGTGCGGGTGACGCACCTTCTAATGCGTTGTCTAAGCGACTTCGAGGCTATGATTTAGGCGTGGGGCGACTCAAAACTGGTACACCACCGAGACTGGATGGGCGCACGATTGACTACAAAGCATTGCAAGAACAACCAGGCGACACCCCGTTGCCTACTTTTTCTTTTATGGGCGATGTCAGTGATCATCCAGAGCAAATCCCTTGCTACATTACGCATACCAATGAAAAAACCCATGATTTCATTCGCGCTGGATTGGATAAATCGCCTATGTTTACGGGCAATATCGAAGGGGTTGGTCCACGGTATTGTCCTTCTATTGAAGACAAAGTGGTGCGTTTTAGTGAGCGCGATTCACATCAGATTTTTGTTGAACCCGAAGGTTTGAGCACCAACGAAGTTTATCCAAATGGTGTTTCTACTTCCTTGCCGTTTGAAGTACAACAAGACTTTATCCATTCTATTAAAGGCTTTGAAAATGCTGAAATTGTGCGCCCTGGTTATGCCATTGAGTATGATTTTTTTGACCCACGAGGGCTGAAACAAACTTTGGAAGTAAAAAAAATATCGGGGTTGTATTTTGCTGGACAAATCAATGGCACAACAGGCTATGAAGAGGCAGCAGCGCAAGGCTTGTTAGCAGGTGTTAATGCGGCCTGTAGTGTGTTAGAAAAAACCCCTTGGCTGCCTAAACGTGATGAATCTTATATCGGTGTAATGGTCGATGATTTGATTACTAAAGGCACTAACGAGCCTTACCGCATGTTTACCTCACGTGCTGAATATCGTCTATTGCTTAGAGAAGACAATGCTGATGAGCGCTTAACACATAAGGGCAGAGAATTGGGGTTGGTGGATGATAAAAGGTGGGCGGCATTTGAAGTTAAGTATGCAGCAGCAGCAAAAGAAAAACAACGTCTTAAAACCACTTGGGTTCAAGCCAGTGATACACAGGCAGGCGAGGTTTTGGGGCAGACACTGAATCATGAATATTCGTTATTGGAACTGTTAAAACGACCAAAAGTAGACTATCAAATTTTAAGTCAAATCGAATCGGGGCAACCTTTCTTAACAGATGCAACTTTAATTTCTGTGGTGGAAAACCAAATTAAGTATGCTGGCTATATCAAGCGTCAGTTGGAAGAAATTGAAAAATATCGTAAGAACGAGAACACCACGCTGCCAAGTAATATGGACTATGGTTCCATCAAAGCACTTTCAAGCGAAGTGATACAAAAATTGAATGAGCACCGTCCAGAAACCATTGGTCAAGCAAGCCGACTTCAAGGCGTTACCCCTGCTTCTATTTCTATTTTGTTGGTGTATCTTAAGACTTATAGAAAAGATGAGTTATAAAACTTTATTGCTTGATGGCGCTAAACAAATGGACATTGCGCTTGACGAAGCTCAAGCATCAAAACTCCTTGAATATTTAGCTTTGATAATCAAGTGGAACAAAACCTATAACTTAAGCGCGATTCGTACGATGGAAGAAGGTGTTAAAAAACATTTACTAGACAGTCTTTCTATCATGCCGTTTATTGAAGACACACCTTTGCTTGATGTGGGTTCGGGTGCTGGGTTGCCAGGTATTGTGATTGCGATTATGCGACCAAATCTATCGGTGAGCGTATTAGACACAGTAGGTAAAAAATGCCGCTTTATGCAATTTGCCAAAACCCAATTAGAGATAAAAAACCTATTAATAGTCAATACGCGGGTCGAAGACTTTAAATCTGAGCAGTGTTTTGGGCAAATTACCTCCAGAGCTTTTGCTAAAGTGAGCAAAACATTAGAATTAACGCAGCATTTATTATGCGATAATGGACGTTACTTGTTGATGAAAGGGGCAAATATTGAACAAGAAATATTGCCAGGAGACACAAAAATGCATCGTGTACATGTGTCAAATGTTTCGGACAAGCGATTTTTATTAGAAATAAGAAAAAAAACATGAAAAAAATAATTTATACATTGCTAGGTTTAGTCATTATTGCGGTAGTTGCTGTTGTTGTGTTGCTTAATCCAATAGGAAAAAGTAAGAGTGAAGAGTATGCCACGCGGCTATTGGGCACACCAGTGACGATCAGCCAATTTGATGCCGATATTTTAGATAAACGCGTTGCGATTAATTTTGTAGAAGTAAAAAATCCGCCAAATTTTAACAACAAAAATGCGCTTTCTCTTGATCACTTTACTTTGAAAGTAGGTGACATGGGCGATGATTTGATTGTGGTTGATGAATTGATTTTCGATGGTTTAGAGTTTGTGTTGGAACAAAACGATGCCAATGTAAATCTAACGCAACTCATCGATAACTTGGCGCAATCACAATCGTCTAGTGGTTCTAGTTCTGATAGTCGCCGCAGCGACGCCAATGAACAGCGCATTAAGATAGAAAAATTCAAAGTAAACAATATCGTGTTAAAAGTTGATACAGAGTTTCTCAGGACTGATGTTAATGTGCCTAATATTGCCATCAATAACTTTGGCGGCAATTCGGGTGTTGGTATCTCTCAAATTGGCAAGGAAATTACCGATGAGGTTCTACAAAGTTTGAAAAAAGCCTTGGAGAAAAAAGGCATCGAGGCCGGCAAAGAAAAAATTAAGGAAACTTTAATGCGTAAAATCGGCGATAAATTAGGTATTGATAACTTACAAGAAAAAATGAATATGGACAACGTAAAAGACAGCATTGGTTCGGGTTATGACAATGTTAAAGACAAAGTTAAAGAGACGGTTAAAGAACAATTTGATGACAAACTAAAAGATCAGGCTAAAGACTTATTCAAGAAGATTGGTTTTTAGGGTTGGTTCAGCTACATAAAGATGATAATTTTTGATAATGCTAACTTCTTATGCAGAGATAGTTATTCATATCTCAAGTAATGCAAATTATTGATTCGCATTGTCATCTTGACAAGTTAGACTTATCGGCTTTTGGGGGTAGTATGGAGCGTGTGTTGGCGCATGCAAAAACGCTATCAGTTGAAGAATTTTTGTGTGTTTGTATTGATTTAGAACATTTTGATGATGTGCTTTCTTTGGCCAAAAAACACCCACAGATTTATGCTTCAGTGGGCGTGCACCCTTGCAACACAGAAGGCAAAGAGCCAAGTGTGGACGAATTGTTAACACTTGCAGACGATGATAATATTATTGCTATTGGTGAAACTGGCTTGGATTATTTTCATGTGGAGCAAGCAACAGCTGATTGGCAACGTGAACGTTTTAGACGACATATTGCCGCCTCTAATCAGTCAGGCAAGCCGATGATTGTTCATACACGTAATGCCAAACAAGACACGCTTAAAATTATGCGCGAAGAACACGCTGAACAAGGTGTAATGCATTGTTTTTCTGAAGATTGGGAGACGGCTAAGGCAGCGTTGGATTTGGGTTTTTATATTTCATTTTCTGGCATCATTACTTTCAAAAATGCCGATGCTTTACGCACAGTGGCTGCAAAGGTGCCATTGGATAGACTGTTGGTAGAAACCGATTCCCCTTATTTGACACCCGTGCCTTATCGAGGTAAGCCAAACTCACCTGCTTATACTTATCATGTGGCTGAAAAAATGGCTGAAATTCATGTGCAAAGTATTGAGACTATTGCTGATATTACGACAAATAATTTCAGAACATTATTTGCAAAATGAGCGTTAGTTTTCAAACCATTGATGAATTTTCTGCTGGGCAACGCTTGGATAATTTTTTATTAAAGCAGTTAAAAGGCGTGCCAAAATCGCACATCTATCGTGTGATTCGCAAAGGCGAGGTGCGGGTTAATAAGGGTAGAAAAAAAGCAGAATATAAGTTGCAGCTTAATGACGTGGTGCGCGTGCCACCAGTGCGTGTGTCAGAATCAAAGCCAACGCAAACCTCTGAGCGTCTTAAAGAATTGTTAACAGCCAGCATCTTATATGAAGACAAAGGTTTGCTAGCCATTAACAAACCCAGTGGTTTGGCGGTACATGGTGGCAGCGGTATTGATGTGGGTGTGATTGAAGCATTAAGAAATATCTACCAAACCCCTATTGAATTGGTGCACAGAATTGATAGAGCAACTTCAGGTGTCTTGTTGATTGCCAAGAAGCGCAGTATTTTGAAAAATCTGCATGTGCAACTCACTCAACATCAGATGGAAAAACGTTACACCGCTTTAGTGAAAGGCACATGGTCAAAAAAACGTCATACCATTGATGCGCCTTTGTATCAAAATTCTCGCTATAGTGTGGTTGATGTTAAAGGCAAACATGCGATTAGCCATTTCCAGCCAATAAAGAATTTTGAGCATCTTGATGCTTCTTTGGTTGAGGTGCTGATTGAAACTGGGCGTAATCATCAAATTCGTGTGCATGGACAATATGCAGGACACCCTTTGGCGTGTGATGATAAGTATGGCGATAGAGAATTTAATCGAGCGCTGCACGCACAGGGATTGAAACGATTATTTTTGCATGCGCATCAGCTCACATTTACCAACCCAAGCACAAACGAGATTCAAACCATTAAGGCGCCCTTGTCTAATGAATTAACCGAATTTCTACAAAAAATATGAACGCTTATTTCCGACTCATGCGCCTTGACAAACCCATTGGCATTTATTTATTGTTGTGGCCAACATTGTGGGCGTTGTTTTTAGCGGCAGAGGGTTTTCCTGATATAAAAATTTTAGCTATCTTTGTGTTTGGCACTGTATTAATGCGTAGTGCAGGCTGTGTGATTAATGATTATGCTGATCGGAAAATTGACAAATTGGTTAAGCGCACCCAACACCGTCCTATCACCACAGGTGAAATTAGCCCTAAGTCGGCGTTGACTTTATTTGCTGCCATGATGGTGCTTGCGTTAGTGTTGGTTTCACTTACCAATGTACTTACCATGAAACTGGCATTTGTTGCAGGCGCCTTGGCAACGCTTTATCCTTTTACCAAGCGTTGGACCCACTTGCCACAGTTTGTGTTGGGCACAGCTTTTGCCATGAGTGTGCCAATGGCGTTTGCTGCGAGCAACGGCAATGTTCCTGATGGCGCGTGGTGGGTCTTTTTAGCAACCCTTATTTGGACGGTGGTCTACGACACTATGTATGCAATGGCAGACAGGGAAGAAGACTTAAAAATTGGTGTTAAATCCAGCGCCATTCTGTTTGCAAAATACGATAAATTTATCATTGCGGTGTTGCAAGTTTGTTTGCTATTGGTATTCATTCAAATCTCAAAAGTGTTTCATTTAGGTGTTTTTTATGATATTTCAGTTGTTTTTAGTGCATTTTTAATGGTTTTTCATCAAAAGCTTATCAAAAATAGAAAAAAAACAGCTTGTTTCCGAGCTTTTTTGCATAATAACTTCATTGGTATGCTTATTTTTGTTGGAATTGCACTCTCTTTTATCGTATAAATGTGTTTTTATATACGTATTACACCCTAGTTTTGCAGTTTTTTATGAATAGCACTTGATAAAATCACTATATTATAGTAAAAAGACAACACTTACCAACACCTCTGATTGTGTTGGCTATTTAAATTAAAAAAGAGGGGAGAAAAGGGAGTCTGTTTTGTGCTGTTGTCAGCACAATTAAAAACTAAGTGAACCTGGTTGAGTTATAGTTGCGCCACTTATCGGGGGATAGTATCGCTAGCACTATGATTAACCCAGTTGTTGAACTGGGAACGCAAGATTTACTTAGTTTCATCGTCGTTATTTATAAACGACAAGATTAATGAACAAAAAAACCCGCCTTTTGGTGGGTTTTTTTGTTATGGGTAAAGTTGAATACTTCTGAGTAGTTTGTTAACACCAACCTTAAAGCATATTTTTGTGCGTGCTTGCTAAATCGGCTTGGGTATTATTTGTTGAAAGTACACGGCCTGTTATTTTGTAAAGCAGCGCTACTCAGGAAACTTCCTGTCTTCGGAAAACTGATTGTAAGTATGGTTAATTTCATCTAGCATAATAAGAGTTTCAGAATGAAATTCTCGACGGTAAATTACCCATACCACAACAATGCTGCTTATAATAAAAGCTATAGGGTGTACAAACCATGCCATAATTGATAAGCCAAAATAATAAGAACGTAATGCGTTGTTAAAGTTTTTAGAACTATCCGACATCAGGTTTGCAATTTTTTCAACCAGTTCGTAATTTTTTTTAACATTAAACTCAATGCAAGGGGCGCCAGAAATAGCGACTGCATAATATTGACTTTGCCTTAATGACCAGGTGAGACGGAAAAAAGCGACCACAAAGACCACGATCATGAAAATAACTTTTACACTCCAAGTTTGCTCAATATTCTCAGCATAAAAAGGCAGTTTATGCAGTACCAATAAGATAGCGTCGCCTGAATTTAGTATAGCAATTAAGCCACCAATGATAAAGATAGTGATAGAAACAAAAAAACTAATGCCTCTGTGTAGAATGTTTACCATTTGGGCGTCAACTATTCGGTTCTGACTTTTGGATTGCATAAAATTATGTATCCAATGCGCACGCATACTATTGGCAATATCAATCAGCGAACGAGAACCTTTGGACGACCTATATTCGGCGTATCTGTCATAGAGCAGCCAAAAAGACAACATAACTGCCAGCGCCAAATAATCTAAAAAAATTAATGCTTCCATCTCAAGTTATAAACACAATTACAAAACTTTAATAATACCCGATTTAAGCATTATATAAATAATAAGCACACCGTGTTATGCGTTATTTTAAATAGCAATGATAGAGAGTTTGGCTGACTAAATTAAACAGTATTAAGCTTATTAATTCAATGTAAAAAGCGTGCTGTTGAGCATGTTAGATGCCACGTAGTAACTCGTTAATGCCAACTTTAGAGCGGGTTTTTGCATCCACTTGCTTGACAATTACCGCACAGTAAAGCGAGTAACTGCCGTCTTTTGAAGGTAAATTACCAGAAACAACAACCGAGCCTGCTGGTACACGACCATAAGTTACCTCGCCTGTTTCCCGGTTAAAAATCTTAGTAGATTGACCGATATAAACACCCATCGAAATGACCGCGCCCTCTTCAACAATTACACCTTCAACCACTTCTGAGCGTGCACCAATGAAGCAGTTGTCTTCAATAATGGTTGGGCTGGCCTGTAAAGGCTCTAAAACACCACCAATACCAACACCACCTGATAGGTGTACATTTTTACCAATTTGCGCACAAGAGCCAACGGTTGCCCAAGTATCGACCATGGTGCCTTCATCCACATAAGCCCCGATATTCACGTAAGACGGCATTAGCACCGTGTCTTGAGCGATGAACGAACCACGACGTGCGCTGGCTGGCGGCACCACGCGCACACCAGCAGCATCAAAATCTGCTTGAGACATATCAGCAAATTTCGAAGGAACTTTGTCATAATACTGCGTAAAACCACCTGGCATCGGTGCATTGTCTTCTAATCTGAAAGAAAGTAATACCGCTTTTTTTAGCCATTCGTTGACTGTCCAATCGCCGATTCCTTGCTGTTCAGCGACACGTGCCTGACCTGAATCAAGTAAATGAATTGCCTCGCCAACTGCTTGCTTGACTTCGCTACTTGCAGTTTGTGGGTTAATATTGGCTCTGTCTTCAAATGCCGCTTCAATAATATCTTTCATGGTAGGTTTGTTGTTTGAAAAAAACAGATATTATACTTATTAATCTTCTCGGTAAGGATTGCGATGAGAGTCATTGGCCCTTATTAACCCACCTGGTAGAAAAACTCTAGAAATGAGATTTGTAGATTAACGCTGTTAAGCACCATCTTGATAGATAAAAAATCGGTAAAATTTGACCTATGACTAAGCAACTTATTTTATTGGATGGATCGGCTTTTTTATTTAGAGCCTATTTTTCTACCATTTCACAAAACCTAACTAATGATGAAGGCTTCCCAACGGGAGCAATGTTTGGTGTGATTAATGCATTTAAACGCCTGCAGAGTCAATATCCTGAGGCAAAGATGATTGCCATTTTTGATGCCAAAGGCAAAAATCATCGCCATGAGATTTATCCTGAATATAAGGCACATCGAAAACCAGCTGAAGACGAATTAAAGATGCAAATTGAACCCTTGTATGAAGTTATTCGTGCCATGGGTTTTCATTTTATGTGTGTTGATGGCGTGGAAGCAGACGATGTGATTGCCACACTTGCCTGCCGCGCTAAAGAACACAAAATAGATACCATCATTGCCAGTAGTGACAAGGATTTAATGCAGTTGGTGAATGGTCATATACGTCAGTTGGACATGAAGGGTAACTTGCTGGATTATAACGGCGTGGTTGAAAAAATAGGCGTTAGACCCGAACAAATATTAGACTTTTTGGCGTTGACTGGGGATAGCGCCGATAACATTCCTGGCGTGCCCAGTGTTGGACCTAAAACTGCCATTAAATGGTTGGAGCAGTTTGAATCAATTGATGGCATTAAAGCCAACGCCGAGCAAATTGCTGGCAAGGTGGGCGAGAAATTACGTGCAAATTTTGACTTGCTGGATTTGTCTTTTCGCTTGGTGCAACTTAAATTCGATGTGGATCTGCCTTGTGATGTTTTGGAAGATGAGCCCGGTGCTGATACCGAAACACTAATCAGTCTTTATCAAAAATACGGTTTTAAAGTGTGGCTCAAGCAACTGAGCGACGCTGAGCCAGCGACAAGCACGCAAGCAACAAAACCACAAGATTCATTGACAGATCCAACGCCAGAAGTAGCAAAAATTGAAACCCCTCAAGCAGACTGGCTAAATAACTACACACAAAGCACAGTATTTACGCAAGCGGCTTTCGAGGCTTTGGTAAAACGTCTAGAAATGTGTAAAAGTTTTGTTTTCGATTTGGAAACCGACTCGCTTGATTATATGAACGCCAAAATTGTTGGCTGGGTGTTTTTAGTTGATAAAGACAGTTTTTACCTGCCGGTTGCACACGATTATTTGGACGCACCGGCACAGTTAAATTTTGACGAGGTGCTATCAAAATTACGCCCGATTTTAGAAAATGAAAGCGTTGGTAAAATCGGACAAAACCTAAAATATGACAGCCATGTCTTGGCAAATTATGGCGTTAAACTCAATGGTATTGTTGATGACACCATGCTTAAATCTTATTGTTTAAACTCTGTGGCATCACGACACAACATGGATGATTTAGCCCAGCATTATCTGGGACATACCACCATTCATTTTGAAGATGTTGCGGGCAAAGGCAAAAAACAAATTACTTTTAATCAGGTTGGTATTGAAGATGCTGCGCCATACGCCTGTGAAGATGTTATTGTGACGCATAAGTTAAACGAGGTGTTGGCGCATGAGTTGGTTAATTACGCCAAACTTTATAAACTTTATCAAAGCATAGAATTACCACTTATCTCTGTTTTACTCACCATGGAACGTAATGGTGTTGCATTAGATGTGAATGCTTTAGGTAAGCAACAACTTGATGTTGTGACACAGATGGAAGACATTAAGACGCAGGCTTTTGAACTGGCAGGCGATCCTTTTAATCTTGAATCACCCAAACAAATTCAGCAAATTTTATTCTCAGAAGAAGGCTTGGGGTTAGAACCCAAAAAGAAAACCCCGAAAGGCGCACCTTCAACCAATGAGGAGGCGTTGAAATTATTAGACCACCCTTTGGTGGATTTGATATTGAGTTATCGCACACTCACAAAACTCAATTCTACTTATTTAGAAGCATTACCCAAACAAATTGACCTGCACACCCAAAGGCTACACACTTCTTATCATCAAGCTGTGACTGCCACAGGCCGCCTTTCGTCTAGCCATCCAAACCTACAAAACATTCCTATTCGCACCAAACAGGGCGCACGTATTCGTGGTGCCTTTGTTGCCAAGCCGGGTAATGTTATTATTGCAGCCGATTATTCGCAGATTGAGCTTAGGATTATGGCGCATCTTTCACAGGACACACACCTATTGCATGCCTTTAATCAAGATTTAGATGTACATAGCGCCACTGCTTCTGAGGTGTTTTCTGTGTCTATTGACGAAGTCACTAAAGAGCATAGGCGTCGTGCTAAGGCGATTAACTTTGGTTTGATTTATGGCATGAGCGCCTTTGGTTTGGCGAAGCAAATTGATGTCTCACGTACTGAAGCAAAGCAATATATTGACGCCTATTTTGATAATTATCCCGGTGTTTTACAATACATGGAAAGCACCAAAGAGCGCGCTAAAACGCAAGGCTATGTTGAAACTGTGATGGGTAGACGCTTATATTTGCCACAGATTAATGCTAAAAATAAAATGCTACAGCAGCACGCCCTACGAACAGCCATTAATGCACCAATGCAAGGCTCAAGTGCTGATATTATCAAAAAAGCCATGCTCGATGTTCATGCGTGGATTGGAGAAAATAATCCAGACATTAAAATGATTATGCAAGTGCATGATGAGCTGGTGTTTGAAGTCAACAGCGAAAAAGCCCAAGAATTTTCTGAAAAAATACAAACCCTGATGCAGGATGCTTATCAACTAGACATTCCACTTAAAGTAGATGTGGGGATTGGCGCTTCTTGGCAAGAAGCCCACTAAGGCTTGTTCTTTTTACCCCAGACGGTTTAATATTTTTTAGCGTCTTCTTTTTCGGCCTTTCTTCTTTCCCTTTCGGCCTTTCTTTCTTCTTTCCTAGCTTTTCGCTCTGCTTTCCTTTTTTCTTTTTCAGCCTTTCTTTTCTCTTTTTCGGCCTTTCTTGCTTCTTTGGCAACGTTTTTACAATTTTTTAACGCTGTTTTATCTTGAGCACTTGAGATACAGTTTTTGTGTGTTTGTATGATTGCTTTATTTTCTTCAATAATTGCAATTTTTTTATCTAACTTAGCGGCTTCTTTTGCTTTTTTTTCTTCAAAACTTTTTGCATTGGCGGTTATAGAAAAACTACTAATTAGTAGAAGTAATAAGATATTTGTCTTAACTTTTGTGTTTATCATCATAATCCTTGTTTTGTTCGAAGAAAGTTGTTGGTTTTTATTATCACATAAAAAAGCTAAGGGGTTGATATTGATTGCAAAGGTCTCTCATAATTGAAAAATCGCCTAAAATAGCAACTTTAAAATTTAAAAATTTACCTGTCAGTGAAAGCGCAATTACAACAACTCATTACACAAGCTCTAAGCGCCTTAGTGGCAGATGGCGTGCTGGAAAGTGCGCCAGAGACTGTTCGACTGGATCATTCAAAAGATAAGGCGCAAGGGGATTTTGCCACCAATATTGCCATGGTATTGTCTAAGCAAGCAAAGTGCGCACCGAAAGCGTTAGCGGAAAAAATTGTTGAGAAATTAAACCAAGCCGATGAGATTGAGAAAATTGAAATTGCAGGGCCTGGTTTTATTAACTTTTTTATGTCGCAAGTAGCTAGCGCTTCAATCATTAATCACATTTTAGAGCAAGGCAAAACTTATGGATTGTCAGATGAGGGCTTAGGACAACGGGTTTTGTTGGAGTTTGTCTCTGCCAACCCAACGGGGCCACTGCACGTGGGGCATGGGCGCGGTGCAGCATATGGGGCAACGGTTGCCAATCTATTGCGCGCTGTAGGCTTTGAGGTCGACAATGAGTATTATGTGAATGATGCAGGCCGACAGATGGATATTTTGGCAACGTCGGTTTATTTGCGCTATGTGGATACGGATAAATTCCCCGATAATGGTTATCAGGGTGGTTACATTGTTGAAATTGCCAAACAAATTAAAGACATTGAAAAGCTGGATATTTTCCACGATGTTTGCAAAGATGAAAAAGACGGCGGCGACAAAGAAAAACATATTGACGATTTGATTGCCAACTGTAAGGCGCAATTGGGTGATGATTACAAAACCATCTTTGATTTGGCAATTAATCATATCTTGGCAGATATTAAGGTAGATTTATCAGAATTTGGCGTGGATTATCAAAAGTGGTTTAGTGAGCAATCTTTGGTGGATTCTGGTCTGTCGAAAAAAACCGTTGAAGCCCTGCAAAATTCTGGACACATCTATGAAAAAGAAGGGGCGCTTTGGTTTAAAACCACTGATTTTGGCGACGATTTAGATCGTGTGGTGGTACGTGATAATGGCGTACATACCTATTTTGCCTCGGATATTGCTTACCACCTAGAAAAATTTGAGCGTGGTTATGACAAAATCATTAATATCTGGGGTGCCGACCATCACGGCTATATTGCCAGAGTTAAAGCTTCTATTAAAGCACTTAATTACAACCCCGACAAACTAGAGATTCTGCTGGTGCAATTTGCCAACTTATTTAGAAATGGCGAAAAAGTCCAAATGTCTACCCGCAGTGGCTCGTTCGTCACTTTAAAAGAATTACGCCAAGAAGTGGGTAATGATGCGGCACGTTTTTTCTATATTTTGCGCAAGGCTGATCAGCACATGGATTTTGATTTGGATTTGGCAAAATCTAAAACCAATGAAAACCCGGTGTTTTATATTCAATATGCCCACGCGCGTATTTGCTCGGTGCTGGGCAAAGTAGACAATGATACGCAAACAGCAGATTTAACGCTATTAAACGATGCGTATGAACAAGCGCTCATCAAACAACTTTCTCGTTATTCAGGCATGGTTAAAAATGCAGCGTTGAATTATGAACCCCATGTTTTGGCGTATTATTTGCGTGATTTAGCGGGCGATTTTCACAGTTATTACAACAACTGCGAATTTCTGTGTGATGACAAAGCCTTGCAAGCGGCTCGCCTACAACTTATTATTGCCACCCAACAAATACTTCAAAATGGTTTAGGCTTATTAGGGGTGAGTGCGCCTGAATCTATGTAATGAGTGATCAAGCACAAAGGGACCAAGCCTTAGATATTAGTCAGTCTTTTATTGTGCAAGCACCTGCGGGGTCGGGCAAAACTGAGTTGCTAACACAACGGTATTTGAGGTTATTGAGCGTTTGTGACGAGCCCGAAAACATTGTGGCGATGACCTTTACCAATAAGGCGGTTGATGAAATGACACAGCGTGTTTTGCGGGCACTTAAATCCAGTTTTAAGGATAAACCCGAAGCCTCATACAAGCAAACAACCCACGAATTAGCATCACAAGTTATCAAGCGTTCTGATGAGCGAGGATGGCAGTTGTTACAAAATCCAAAGCGCTTAAACATAACCACGATTGATGGACTTTACAGTTTGATTAACAATCGTTATCCCTCGCTGTCACAGTTGGTGCCACGCCAAATCATGGCTGAGAGTTGGGCGCGTGATAATGCTTATCAATATGCTGCTGAGCAAACCTTATTGATGATTGATGACAAGGAGCATGGTGGCGCAATTGGAAATTTGTTGTTGCACTTGGATAATAATGTTGACAGTTTTCAAAAGTTAATTGCACAAATGCTGTCTAAGCGAGACCAGTGGTTAACGCGCTTATATAGGGATGACGTGTTAGACGTGGACGTGTTAAAAAATAATGCCAAAGCCATTGTCTCACAGCACCTTAAAGAACTACAGGCATTGGCAAAACCCTATCTTGATGCGCATTTTTTTGCGCTCATGTCAGTAAGCGCCAATGAGAATTTTGCTGCGGTTCAATCGCTACCTGACGTTGACTGTAAAGCGTTAGAGCAGTGGCGTTTTGTTGCGGACTTGTGTTTAAAGCGTGATGGCGGGTGGCGCAAGACTTTAGATAAGCGTAATGGCTTCCCAGTTGAGCTAAAGACAGAAAAAAAAGCGCTTATTGAATTTCTAAAAAACCTGTCTGAACAAGAAGCGTTACGAGAGCATTTATCCTGTGTGTGGTTATTGCCGGATATTGATTTTTCCGAGCATCAAGCAGATGTTTTGTGGTGGACTGCCAAGGTGTTAAAACTCAGTGTGGCACATTTGAATGTGTATTTTGAGCGTGAACAAGCACAGGATTTTATTGAAGTGGCGCTCAATGCCAATCAAGCATTAGACGAAGAAAAAGGCATCAGTGATGTGGCTTTATTTTTGGATTATAAAGTGCAGCATATATTGGTCGATGAATTTCAAGACACATCAGCCTCACAATTCAACACCATTGAAAAACTTATTGGACAGTGGCAGGAAAATGATGGCAAAACCCTATTTTTGGTGGGCGACCCAATGCAGTCAATTTACCGTTTTAGAGAGTCCCAAGTAGGATTATTTTTGCAAGTTAAAGCCCAGGGGATTGCCAATATTCAGCCAAAATCACTGACATTAAGTACCAATTTTCGCTCTTCAAAAAGTATTATTGCGAGTAACAATCGATTTTTTAGCGAAATATTTCCAGAAAATAATGACGTGTATCAGGGGGCAATCGCTTATTCACCCTCGCAATCAGACCCAAATTCAGACCCAGGCAACAAAAGTGAAAGCGCCGTTGTTTTTCACCCTTTTGCTGCTGAGCAATCTTTGCAAGAGGCGCAGATGGTTAGCGAAATCGTGCAAAATTCTATAGCAAAAAATCCAGAGAATACCATTGCCATCTTAGTGCGAACACGTTCACACTTAACACATATTGCACAACAACTTAGAAATGATAATATTGTCTTTGAATCGGTTGAAATCACCAAGTTGCAAGACCATTTATTAACCCGTGATTTGTTCTCACTGACTAAGGCATTGTTGCATTTAGGCGATAAGTTGGCGTGGTTAAGTATTTTGCGTGCGCCTTGGTGTGGGCTTGTGTTAGATGATTTGTTGGTGTTATCTGAGTCTGAGGAATGCACGATTTATCAGCAACTTAGCGATGAAAATATGTTGGCAAGACTTAGTAAGGACGGGCAAAAACGTGCCCAACATTTACACCATTGCCTGCAAGATGCAATTAATAATCAAGGGCGATTTTTGTTTGTTGAATTATTAACGCACAGTATCAATCAGTTGGGGCTGCGTAATGATGCATTGTCAAATACTGAACTGGCAATTAAAAACGAGTTTTTGAAAATTGTCCATCATTGTGAAACACAACAAATGCTTAATGTGACAACCATTCAGAGTGCAATGAAAGATTTGTATGCCCCCAGTGATAAAGCTTCGGTTAAATTAATGACCATTCATTCGTCAAAGGGTTTAGAGTTTGACAGCGTGATTATCCCTGGCTTGGGTAAAGGCACTCGTAGTGACAACAAGCCAATCATACAATTGCACGAGTTTTCTAACCAATCCTTGTTGTTGGCGCCTATTAAGTCTGCTACTGAAAAAGACGAAAATCAAACTTACCAATATTTAAGATTTATTGAGTCACAACAATCTAGGTTTGAAATGATGCGTTTGTTATACGTAGCCATGACACGCACCAAGTCGCAACTACATTTGCTGGGCGCAGTGAACGCATCTGGCAATAGCGCCAAAGGCTCTTTTTTGCATTTATTAATGCCATTTTTTGCCCAGTATTTTGATAATATTGAACAAACACCTGACAGCCAACAAGTGCCTGAAGCGCCTTTATTAACAAGATTTTCCCATCTAACCACACCCAACAGCAAAACCCAAGAACAAGGCGAGTCTATTGAATATCAGCAAAACTTTGAGCGTTTATTTAAAAGTGCTTTGGGTACTTTGGTGCATCAATATTATGAGCAACAACACTTTTCACCCAGTATTGAAAATGTCCGCGCTCGTTTAGTTGAGATTGGCACGCCTACACAAGAGATTGAATACTGGCAAGCATTTATTGTTAAGTTATTAGAAAACACTAAAAATGATGAAAAATTTGATTGGCTGTTTAAAGACAGAGAACTGTCGCTAAACGAAGCCGAATTTGTATTGGGCGAACGCACTATTGCCATAGACAGATTGTTTATGGATGATGACGGCGTTTTGTGGGTGATTGATTACAAAATCGCCGAGCCAGCACAAGGCGAATCTTTAGCAAGCTTTATCAAGCACCAACAAGCGCAACACGCAAAGCAATTGCTATTTTATAAACACGCCATGTCTGAAGTTTATGCTTGTCCAGTGCGTTGCGCCTTGTATTGTCCCAGTGTTAGTCAGTTAATTGAAATAACTGATGAATCATAGCAACGCTGTCACAACCCGCATTAAAAGCTTGTTGTTGATTGTCAAAAGTTACCCCGCCA
>ERZ1046740.512-NODE-512-length-32100-cov-5.471805_pt1 | contig 32100 bp, 34 predicted proteins | sample MGYA00383093_ERZ1046740 | MGnify/ENA primary metagenome ERZ1046740 (study PRJEB29581, sample SAMEA5548363) | metagenome | biome: marine; feature: coastal; material: water | depth 25 m | study: Short-term variability in the microbial, nano- and picoplankton... | reverse complement strand
ATTTTTGCACCCTCCGCTCGGACCAAACTTCGACCTGCGCGCCGGCAATCATGCCTCCCAATCCAGCAATCATCAAACCAAGGTTATAGGGCACCCAAGCAAAACACAGCGCCAGAATCGCTGACGCCAAAGCGGCAGCCACATGCGCACCTGTGCGCAGCATCGGTCCAACCATTGCCAGAAATGCAATAGGTACCGCAAAATCCAAAGCCAGTTCGGCTGGGATGGATTTGCCAACGATCGCGCCGACCAACGTAAATAAATACCAATTTGGGCAAATTGGCGAAACCGTCCCAAAGAAATAGGCGGTCCGTTCGGGCAAAGTCATTTTGGGTTTGTTTTCAAATTCCAACACGCTCAACGCGTAAGACTGGTCCACAGTGAAATAGGCCAAAATGGCGCGCTGCCACATGGGCGCAGCGCCCAGAAAAGGCGTGAGTGAGGCCGAATACATGGCCATTCGCAAATTCACAGCCAGCGCAGACGCCAACACCACAATTGTCGGTGCGTTCTCGTTCATAAGCTGCAATGCTGTGAACTGGGCGGCCCCCGCGATCACGACAATGGAAAATGTCAGAGTTTCGAAAACCGATAGGCCTGCCTCGGTGGCAAGAACTCCAAACAGGGTCGAAAACGGAATAATCACCACAATAAACGGGGTGCTGTCGCGGAAACCTTTCCAATAGGCGGATTTGATGCTGGAGGAAGCCATCGCTTGATCCTAGATTGGATGTGTTAAACCGCCCTAGCGCCACTGGCGTGGAGATGCAATTGACCACGACACCACCAACCTCGGACTACCTAATAGCTCCCGACCCGAATAAGGCGGGTTTGACCCGTGTTGTACAGGGTACGGACCATACTGGAACGCCGGTAGAAACCCCGGTCGTGGAAGAACGCCCGCTCACAATTTTTCTCAATAGTCGTGAAATTGTCACCGCCATGACCATAGGGGATTACCCAAAGTATCTGGCGCTTGGGTTCCTGCGCAATCAGGGCATGTTAAGTGACACAGACGAGGTTACGGGCGTCGATTTTGATGATGAGCTGGAAACAGTAGTGGTACGCACAGCCCAAGAAACGGACCACGAAGACAAGCTCAAAAAGAAAACCCGCACGTCGGGCTGTGCTGTTGGCACTGTCTTTGGCGATATGATGGAGGGGCTTGAAGGGTTGACCCTGCCACCTACCCAAGTGCGAACCTCGGACCTTTATGCGTTGGCACACAAAATCAATCGGACACCGTCGCTTTATCTTGAGGTCGGCGCAATCCATGGGTCCGTGTTGTGTCAGGGCGCGCGTCCGCTGGTCTATATGGAGGACGTCGGCCGTCACAATGCCGTCGACAAGATTGCGGGCTGGATGTTCGATACCAAGACTGATGCTGCAGATAAAACTCTATATACCACTGGGCGTTTAACGTCGGAAATGGTCATTAAAACTGCGCTCATGGGTATCCCCGTTCTGGCCTCGCGCTCGGGTTTCACGGCTTGGGGAGTTGAGATCGCCCAGCAGGTCGGCTTGACCCTGATTGGTCGCATGCGCGGACAACGGTTTGTGTGTTTGGCTGGAGAAGAACGGCTTATTCGGGATGTGGATCCGGCGAGTGTGCCTGAAGAAACAAAAAAAACACGCCGCAAGTCTGCGGAGGCGGAATAGAGAGATGCTCCAGTATCTAGAAAATATCTCTGCTGGAGGTCCCGTCTCATGAAGCAACCTCTCGGTGTGATCCTAGCTGGCGGACTATCCTCTCGAATGGGGGGCGGGGACAAAGGGCTTTTGGACCTCAACGGCACACCGATCCTAACCCATGTGATTGAGCGTCTTGAGCCACAAACTGCCACGGTTGCGATAAATGCCAATGGCGATCCCGCACGGTTTGCGGCCACAGGTTTACCTGTGATCCCCGACAGTATTTCTGATCATCCCGGTCCCTTGGCGGGTGTCCTTGCAGGGCTTGATTGGGCTGCTGAGCAAGGTGCTGATCTCATCGTCACCGCCGCTGCCGACACGCCTTTCTTTCCCTGTGATTTGGTTCCACAACTGATGCTCGCCGCAGAGGGGATGCAGCATCCGCTCGCTCTTGCGGCGTCTCGCGATCCGGACACGGGTAAGCTGTGGCGCCAGCCCACATTTGGTCTTTGGCCCGTGGCCCTACGAGATGATTTGCGTGCGGCACTTCATGACGGATTGCGCAAGGTGGTTCTCTGGACGGGTCGCCATGATGCAGGCATCGCCGAGTTTCCAATTGGTCGCGTAGACCCGTTCTTTAATGTCAACACACCGGATGATCTGGCACAAGCACGTGCATTAACCGAGGTTTAGAAGATGCGAGTTTTTGGAATTACGGGCTGGAAAAATACTGGTAAAACTGGCCTGACCGAGCGGCTTGTCGCGGAATTTTCGGCGCGAGGCATGACTGTTTCAACGCTCAAACACGCCCATCACAGTGTGGATGTCGACCAAGCCGGGACAGACAGCCACCGCCATCGCGTGGCCGGGGCCCATCAGGTGCTTCTGGCCTCAGAAAACCGTTGGGCGCTCATGACAGAACACAGAGATACGCCGGAACCCTCACTGGAAGACCTTTTGATGCACATGTCCCCGGTTGATCTTGTTTTAATCGAAGGGTTTAAGCGCGCGCATCAACCCAAGATCGAAACACATCGTGCAGCGGCTCAACAACCTCTCATTGCGCCGACGGATAACACTATTCGGGCTATTGCGACCGACACGCCCCTTGATATCGAACGACCGCAATTTGACTTAAATGACACCTCGGCCATTGCTGATTTTATCCTGCGTGAGATTGCACCGTGACCCTGACTCCACCGCCTTTAAAGAACGATTGTTTTGCACTGCCCGCGGGAACCGAATGGACACCCGTGGATGTTGCATTGGCCTCGCTGCGGGATCGATTGCATCCCGTAACCGGTGTCGAGACCTTGCAGCTTTCTGAGGCTCTGGACAGGGTGTTGGCTGATGATGTTTTGGCAGAACGATCAAACCCACCCCTGCCAAATTCTGCAGTCGACGGATATGGAATGCGTCAGTCGGACATCATTGATGGCCCCCAGACATTGCCGCTTTTGAAAGGGCGATCAGCAGCTGGGCAACCTTTTTCCGGTGTCTTGCCCGATGGTCACGCAATCCGAATTCTGACCGGCGCAACACTGCCCCAAGACGTCGACACAGTGATCTTGCAAGAGGACGTCACCACGGATGGTGCCTACATTGCATTTCACGGCCCGTTAAAGAAGGGTGCAAATGCCCGAAAGGCTGGGGAAGATGTAATGGCTGGCGATCTCGTTTTATCGGCAGGTCGTATTCTGACACCCGCGGATCTGGCGCTCTTGGCCGCCACAGGCACCGCCCGAGTTGGCGTGCGCAAGCGATTGCGTGTGGCGATCATTTCAACCGGCGATGAATTGGTCGAGCCGGGTCAAACAGCCCTGCCAGATCAGATTTATGATGCCAATCGCCCAATGTTGCGGGCCATGTGTCAGCGCTTTGGGTTTGTGCCAGTTGATATGGGGCCCGCTCCAGACAATCGCGACAAGCTGCGCGCCTTTTTGGATGCAGCGGCAGAACAGGCGGATGTAATCCTGACCTCTGGGGGGGCATCTGCCGGAGATGAAGATCACCTTGCCGCTCTCTTGAACGAAACTGGTGCGATGTCATTGTGGCGTATGGCGATTAAACCGGGCCGTCCATTGGCTTTAGGCTTATGGAATGGCACGCCGATATTTGGACTGCCAGGAAATCCGGTCGCGGCGATGGTTTGTACCCTGATTTTTGCACGTCCCGCGATGGGTAAACTGGCGGGGCAGGATTGGCACGAGCCTCAACGCCTGATGCTTCCGGCGGCTTTTGCCAAATCCAAAAAACCCGGGCGTCGTGAATATTTGCGCGCGCGTCTGCGAAATGGACAGGTCGAGGTTTTTGCCTCTGAAGGGTCGGGACGGATCAGCGGCCTGTCTTGGGCAGAGGGGCTTGTGGAACTGCCGGATGGCGCTGTGAAAATTTCCGAAGGCACGCCGGTTGCTTACATTCCATATCAGTCGTTCGAGGTATAACGCGGCCTGACGACTAGTCGAAAATTCCTGCTACACGACCCAAAAGCATGAAAGCCCGTGCTGTGCGTGTATCAGACAGCGCCGCGATGTCTGTATCCGAGGCGGTTTCTTCAAATTCGACAAAAGTGTTATCAAATCGGCGGAGGAAATGATTCGTCGCGTCGCGAAATATTGTGTCCTTCTTCATGCGTCCGGCTGTCAAAGCCAGAGAAGAGCGATCCCGAATGCCGCCAAGCTGCGCAATCACGCGTCCACGTTCGCCAGCCGCAAATCGGCGCCAGATTTCAGGACGCGCCAGATCAGGGCGCAAATCATCCATATAAATGCCGTCTTGGCTTAGGAGGGTCAAAACATCTTGCGCGGCCTGAATAAGCTGCGAGGCTTGGCGATCTTTGAGAGCTTTGCGCAAAGCGGAAAAACCCGCTTTGTCTTCTGCATTTTCAGGGAAATTCAATGCGCTGATGAATACAGCGCGATCAATTGGCGGCGACAGTTCTTCAGCAAGAGTGCCCAGTGCCAGCAAACCCTGATCTTCCGAGTCGACTTGCGCCACTTCTGGTTCCGGTGCTTTGCGAATACCTTTTTCACCTTCGCGCGATGAAGTGAATGTGGCCAAGGCACTTTCGGTTTTGCGTTGTGCCGCAGCAATTTCATCGAGCTTTCGAGTAACAGTTGGCTCACTCTGCAAATTCTGGACCGTACCTTGGGATTGCGCCACATACGTACGGCGCATTGCGTCAATAGCCGACTGAAGACGTGCACTTTCTTCACGCATGATCCGGCTGGAACGCGCAGCGGTTGCGGCAACCCAGATCATGGCGACGGGCATGAATATCGCCAACATGGTCATGACAAATCGAAGGGAATCAACCTCTCCGGTGCCGGGTGAACCTAAGACCAAAAAGAAAATGGCGGTGCCACCCAGCCACAATAGCGACAAAGCAACAGCAATCACCTCGATGCCGGTCACGCCGGACAACGCGGGTTTTTCGTATATCCCCAACGGTGTGGGGCGACTGCCAGACTCGTCACTCATGATCTCTCCTGAGACTATCTCATCCTATTTGAAGACGACGGATAGTACCTCGTAACTCTTTTCACCACCCGGTGTGCGCACTTCTACGCTGTCAGCCTCTTCCTTGCCAATCAGAGCACGCGCGATGGGTGATTTAATGTTCAATAGGCCTTCTTCCACATTGGCTTCGTGTTCGCCAACGATTTGCCATGTTTTTTCTTCATCTGTATCTTCATCAACCAGCGTGACAGTGGCCCCGAATTTGATCGAGCCGGACAAAGTGCTGGGATCAATCACATCGGCGAGCGAAATTACACCCTCCAATTCCTTGACCCGTCCCTCGATGAACGAGTGTTTTTCACGCGCCGAATGGTATTCAGCATTTTCCGACAGGTCACCATGTTCGCGGGCTTCGGCGATGGCCTGAATAATAATAGGTCGCTCGACCGTTTTTAGATTCTTTAGTTCCGCTTCCAGCGCCACAAATCCGGCGCGGGTCATTGGTATTTTTTCCATGGGTCGATCCCGATCCTCGAACGTGACACCAATTGGGCGCCAACAACGTTTTACTTGTTCTTAACCCGAGATTGCCCCGAGCACTCTTCCAAAATCAAGGGACCAGCCGCAATGCAAGCTTAAATACGCAAATTCACCGGATTAGTTGGCGTTTTGCGGCCTTTTGCCGTCGGGTTCTGATTGACGTTTTGTTACAAGACGCGGTAGCAAAAGCGAAAGATTATTTCCGACAGCCACCGGATGGAAGGAAGCTAAAATGGCCGAAATCGAACGCGAAGCGATGGAGTATGATGTTGTTATCGTCGGCGCAGGCCCAGCAGGCCTGTCAGCAGCGATCCGTCTTAAACAACTGGATGCCGATCTTGACGTGGTTGTGCTGGAAAAAGGCTCGGAAGTGGGCGCCCATATTCTTTCGGGCGCGGTGCTTGATCCTTCAGGATTGAACAAGCTTATACCGGACTGGAAGGACAAGGGTGCTCCGCTCAACGTTCAGGTCAAAAAAGATAACTTCTACATGCTGGGTGAAGCAGGCGAGATTCGGATCCCCAATTGGCCCATGCCTCCGCTGATGAACAACCACCACAACTATATCGTGTCGATGGGCAATGTGTGCCGTTGGATGGCGGAACAAGCCGAAGAACTGGGCGTTGAGATTTTTCCAGGAATGGCCTGCTCCGAGCTGGTCTACCGCGAAGACGGATCGGTCAAAGGTGTCGTCGCGGGTGTTTTCGGCCTCGAGGCTGATGGCTCGATTGGCGAAGGTACTGAGCCGGGTATGGAATTACACGGTAAATATGTGTTCATCTCGGAAGGTGTTCGCGGGTCGCTGGCCAAAGAGATTATTGGAAAATACGATCTTCAGGCAGGCAAAGAACCCCAGAAGTTCGGCCTAGGCATGAAAGAAATCTGGGAGATTGACCCAGCTAAGCACAAAGAAGGCACCGTGACCCACACCATGGGCTGGCCTTTGGGTGGCAATGCCGGCGGTGGTTCGTTTATCTATCATATGGAGAACAACCAGATATTCATCGGCTTCGTGGTTCACCTGAACTACAAGAATCCGCATTTGTTCCCGTATATGGAATTCCAGCGTCTGAAACACCACCCAATGGTGGCTGGGCTTCTGGAAGGCGGTAAACGCGTCGCCTATGGCGCCCGTGCGATTTCTGAAGGCGGCTATCAATCGATGCCTAAGATGACGTTCCCCGGTGGTGCTCTGTTGGGGTGCTCGGTGGGCATGGTCAATGTGCCTCGCATCAAGGGTAACCACAACGCGATGTTGTCCGGTATGGCAGCCGCCGAAGCGGCTGTGGCGGCGATTAAAGGTGGGCGTTCAGGTGACGAACTGCCAGATTATGAGACCGAAGTGCGCAACGGTGCGATCGGCAAAGACCTCAAGAAGGTCCGCAACGTTAAACCGATCTGGTCAAAATGGGGCCTGACGGCATCCTTGATGCTGGGCGGTATGGATATGTGGACCAACACGCTCGGCTTTTCGCTGTTTGGGACTTTGGGTCACGGCAAGAATGACGCGGATGCAACGCAGCCCGCCGACCAGCACAAAGTCATCGATTATCCAAAGCCGGATGGCAAACTGTCCTTTGATCGCCTGACGAACGTGTCGTTTGCAATGACCAACCACGAGGAAAGCCAACCTTGCCACCTGCAACTGGCTGACCCAGATGTGCCCGTCAACGTGAACCTGCCCAAATACGCAGAACCTGCACAACGGTACTGCCCTGCTGGGGTGTATGAAATTGTCGAGGAAGAAGGCAAAGATCCGCGCTTCGTTATCAACTTCCAGAACTGTGTGCACTGCAAAACCTGCGATATCAAAGACCCAAGTCAGAATATCAAATGGGTCACGCCGCAAGGTGGTGACGGACCGAATTATCCGAACATGTAATTGCGATGACAGATTGCAAAAAAGGCCGCCCTTGGGTGGCCTTTTTCAATTGTTTTGCGCAGAGAACCGCACCCAAAACGCAATACCGTGATCTGCCATTGCCGTTTCCCCCCCTGCGCACTACTTTCCTTTAGACTGCATATTCAGGGAGCCTCGCGTGGCCACGTATTTTTTTAGAAAACTGTCCTTTTCGCTGCTTTTGGCCACAACCGCCATTCCGGCGCAGGCCGAAGGGTTTTCAGGGGCCTATCTCGCCGCCCGCCAGGCCACAATCACCAGCGATTATGACGCTGCAGCACGTTATTATACGCGCGCGTTGGCCAATGACCCTTCGAACCCGATTATTCTGGAAAGCGCGGTACTGTCCTATCTGTCATTGGGGCGTTTGGATACGGCTTTGCCTGTCGCACGCAAGATCGTGAATGATGGGGTTAAAAGCCAGCTGGCAAATATGGTGGTGTCTGCGGGTCAGATCAAACAAGGCGACTATGTCGACCTTTTGAAAGATATTGAAGACGGAGAGGTCGTGGGCCCATTGGTCGACGGTTTGATGGGTGCTTGGGCACATGTTGGAAACGGCAATATGTCAGATGCGCTGGACGCCTTTGACAAGGTTGCCAAGGAACCCGGTCTGGCTGGGTTTGGCGCCTATCACAAAGCGCTCGCGCTGGCCTCTGTCGGAGATTATGAAGGCGCAGAAGCGATTTTTTCTGCTGATGGAAACGGCGTGACGCAAAGCACGCGGCGTGGGATTATGGCGTATGTCGAAATCCTAAGCCAACTGGATCGGAACAAAGACGCCCTGGCAGTCTTGGAGAATGTGTTCAACGGCAACCTTGATCCAGACCTTTCTGCAATGAAGGAGCGATTGGAAGCAGAGGAAACGCTGCCATACACCCATATCCGTAGCGCGACTGACGGCATGGCCGAGGTATTTTATTCTCTAGGCAGCGCCTTGGAAACGGAAGCCAGCCCAGAGTACACATTGCTATACACCCGTATTGCCCAGTATTTGCGCCCGGATCACTTTGAAGCGCTTTTGTTAACTGCCGGGTTGCTGGAGCAGCTTGGACGTTATGAGTTGGCCACGGAGGCCTATAAGTCGGTGCCAGCAGACCACCCTTCGTATTATGCGGCAGAGCTGGGTCGGGCAGAGGCCTTGCGCCGTGCTGAAAACCCTGAGGCCGCCATCGAAGTTTTGGAGCAACTCGCTCGCAGCCACGGTGATTTGGCTCTCGTACATTCGTCGCTTGGGGATTTGTTGCGCCAACAGCGAAATTTTGAAGCGGCTGTCGTGGCCTATGATCGTGCATTGTCTTTGTCTAACAGCAATGATCGCAACCAATGGTTCCACTACTATGCACGCGGTATTTGTCACGAGCGCCTTGACCACTGGGACAAATCCGAAGCTGATTTTCGCAAAGCGCTGGAGCTTAATCCGGAACAGCCGCAGGTTTTGAATTATCTGGGGTATTCTCTGGTTGAAAAGCAGGTCAAGCTGGATGAAGCGCTGGAGATGATCGAACGAGCAGTCGCCGCGCGACCTGACTCGGGCTTTATCGTCGATTCATTGGGGTGGGTTTTGTATCGCCTCGGCCGTTATGACGAGGCGGTTGACCACATGGAACGCGCCGCGGAATTGATGCCAATTGATCCGGTGGTGAATGACCATTTGGGCGATGTGTATTGGGCTGTCGGCCGTCATTTAGAAGCCGAGTTCCAATGGCGTCGTGCCTTGTCTTTCGTGGATGAAGAAACCACGGAAGAAGCCAAACCAGACCGGATACGGCGCAAGCTGGAAATCGGATTGGACGCGGTTTTGCAAGAAGAGGGCGCCGACCCATTGAAAGTGGCCAATGACGGTTGAGGCATTTGCCCCTGCGAAGATTAATCTTACCCTGCATGTCACTGGTCAAAGAGCGGATGGATACCATCTTTTAGAATCGTTGGTTGTCTTCGCTGACGTTGGTGATCGACTGACTGTAAACAAAGCAGCAGAATCGTCTTTGACTGTCACAGGCCCTATGGCCAAGGGTGTTCCAATCGATCCGGGAAATCTGGTGATGCAAGCAGCCAATCTGATGGGGGTGTCTGCGAAGGTCACACTGGAAAAGCACTTGCCAACTGCAGCCGGAGTGGGCGGGGGATCTTCCGACGCTGCCGCTATGTTGAGGGCGTTGACGGATTTAGAGGATCAACCTTTACCCGTGGATATGGGGCTTGGTCTCGGGGCGGACGTGCCTGTTTGCGTTTTTGCGAGTGCTGCCACTATGGCGGGAATAGGAGAGCAAGTGACGCCAGTGCGGTCACTGCCCGCATTGCCTGCCGTCTTAGTGAATCCCCGGATGAGCGTATCAACACCTGATGTGTTTCGTGCGTTGGCCAAAAAGGCAAACCCACCAATGGAGGCCTTGCCCACATCACAAGACATCCAAGACGTCTGTGATTGGTTGGGTCGTCAGCGTAATGATCTGGAAGGCCCCGCGCGTCAAATTCAGCCCGTAATCGCGGATGTTCTGCAGGCGCTGGATGGCGCGTTGTTGGCCCGTATGTCGGGGTCTGGGGCCACGTGTTTTGGAATTTATTGTGATGATTTGGCCGCCACAAATGCAGCTGACCGAATCAAACAGGCCCATCCAGAATGGTGGGTTGCGGCCACCATTCTTAAATAGCCCAAAGCAGGCTTTTAACTCACCCGTGCGACAACGTAATCGGCAAGATCGGTAAGCAGTTTGCGGATGTTGTGCTCGGGCAGAGCGGCAATCGCGGCCTTAGCTTTGTTGGTCCATTCTAAGGCGTCCTGACGTGTGGCTTCCAACGTGTCATGCTTGCGTAGAAGCGCGAGCGCGTGGTCGAGGTCGTCGTCGTCTTGATCGCCCTCTTCGATGGTTTTCACCCAGAAAGCGCGTTCAGCATCGTCTGCTTTGGCCACAGCTTTGATCACCGGCAAGGTCAATTTGCGTTCGCGGAAATCATCCCCGACGTTCTTGCCTGTCGCCTTGGTGTCGCCTTGGTAATCCAACAGATCATCGACGATTTGAAAGGCAATTCCCAAAGCATCGCCATAATCAAACAGCGCCTTCACATGATCGGGGTTTGCGCTGGCAATCACCCCACCAACTTCGGTGGCAGCAGAGAAAAGCGCAGCTGTTTTTCCACGCACAACCTGAAGATACACGCTCTCATCAGTGCGAAGGTCTTGTGCAGCAGTGAGCTGCAGAACTTCACCCTCGGCAATCGTGGCCGAGGCGTTGGACAGAATGCAAAGAACATCAATGGATCCGGTTTCGGTCATCAGTTGAAACGAACGCGAAAACAGATAGTCGCCCACCAAAATCGAAGACTTGTTGTCCCACAAAAGGTTCGCAGTGGGCCGCCCGCGTCGTTGCGCGCTTTCATCAACCACGTCGTCATGCAAAAGCGTTGCGGTGTGAATAAACTCAACAGTCGCTGCAAGATGCACGTGATACGGCCCGTCATAACCACAAAGTCTGGCCGCGGCGAGCGTCAGCATTGGGCGCAAGCGCTTACCGCCAGCCCCAACAAGATGTGCAGTGACTTCCGGAATGCGCGGCGCGTGTTCGCTGGCCATACGTTCTTGAATAAGCGCGTTAACGGCTTTCATATCGTCAGCCAAAACGTCGCTTAGCGCCTCATGCGGTTTGGTGGCAGATTGGTCCAAACTCATCACTCTCCCGTCACAGGTCTCGACAAATCAGCGAGCCTGCCTTTACATCCCCAGTATGATAGAGCTTTTGCGTAGCAACGACCCAACGATCATCGCCTTTGCCTCGGCCCTTCTTCAAGGAGAGGGTATAGACTGCTTTCAAATGGACGTAAATATGAGCGTTCTCGAAGGATCAATCGGAGTTTTTCCGCGTCGATTGATGGTTCGAGATGTCGAGATTGATAAGGCCCGTATCGTGATGCGTGACAACGAGATTCCATTGGGTGCCTGACCAATTATGTCTGATTATACCAGCAACGCATTTCTGAACGGTCGCGTCACAATTCGCCAACCAATCAAAGGGTATCGCGCAGGCGTAGACCCGGTATTTTTGGCGGCGTCCATCCCTGCCAAAGCAGGGCAAACCGTCTTGGAACTTGGCTGTGGTGCGGGAACGGCCGCCCTTTGCCTTGGGTGGCGGGTGAAGGACCTCGAGTTGTACGGTGTTGAGGTTCAACCAGAATATGCTCAATTGGCGCAGGGCAATGCGGCTGTTAACGAGCAAATGTTTGAAGTGCATTGCGCGGATCTGGCAAGGCTTCCAGCCGATCTAAAGCAGAATCGGTACGATCACGTAATCGCAAATCCACCTTATTTCGATCGCGACGCATCGACCGCCGCTCAGGACGTCGGGCGTGAGGCCGCGATGGGGCAGAGAACGCCACTAGAGACATGGGTGGATATTGCAGCCAAACGGCTTGTGTCAAAAGGTTATGCGACTTTCATCCATCGGGCTGAGCGTTTGCCGGATCTGTTGGCAGCAATGAACGCCCGTTTAGGTTCGGTAGAAGTTTTGCCGCTGCAACCACGCTTGGGCAGGGATGCAAACCTAGTGCTTGTGAGGGCACGAAAGAATGGTCGTGCGGCTTTTCGACTTCACGCGCCAGTCCTATTGCACGAAGGGTTGCGGCATGAGGGTGACAAAGAAAGCTATTCGCCCCAAATTCGCGCGGTTTTGCGTGATGGGGCACCCCTTCCATTTCCGGCTTAAACGGACCGCATAGGTGCCGATCAGAGGGCGATAAAGACCGGGATTCGCGATCAATACGCAAGTGATTCTACCGATTTTTGGTGTGAAAGGCGGAAAACAGCGCATTAAATGGGGTGTCGGCCCATGCCACACTAGAAATCGGCAGGTTTCATACGAATTTATTATGTATGCGGCGTGACAGATCGAAAAATTTATGCTGCACTGTGAATGCTGAAAACCATTTTGAGAGGAGGACTACCATGAGCGTAAGCTCGCATTTGGAAGAACTGAAACGGAAACACGATAACCTCTCGTCGCAAGTGGAAACCGAGCAACGAGCGCCGGGTTCCAGCGACTTTGAAATTGCCGAAATGAAGAAGCAAAAACTAAAGCTCAAGGAAGAGATTGAGCGCCTGTCAGTTTAATCAGGTCTGAAACTGGCCCGCGCGGCAATCACCGCACCTCCAGTAATCAACAAGGTCGCCGCGCCCAGCATCCAGCTGGGCTCGGCCACACCGACACCCACCAGAACCAAGGTGGACAGCAGGGGAGCCGCATATGAAGCCGTTCCCAATAGCTGGATGTCACCCTTTTTGACCCCGATATCCCACACATAAAATGCCAGTCCAACAGGCCCCAGGCCCAAACCTATGGCAGATGCCCAGCCCAATGTGCCTTGGGGCCAAACCGTCGTTTCTGTTGCAACGTGCATGCCCGCAGACAAGATAGCGGTGGCGATGCAAAACACGGCGACGGTTTCGGTCGGAGCGCTGCCCAGCTTGCGTGAAATGACGGAATATCCCGACCAGGTTAGCGCGCAGGCAAGGGCCAAAAGGTAACCGGGTAAGGACGCCGCGTTGAAACCACCGTTGCCACCTTGAATGATTAGAGCCGCGCCAAGAAAGCCGCACAAGGCACCAACCAAATGTCCGGGGCGCAAATGTTCGCCGGGAAGTAGGCCGGACAATAGGACGATCAGGAGCGGCCACAAATAAGCGATGAGGCCCGCTTCGGCGGCCGGGGCCAGCCGCAAGGCGCTGAAATACAACGCGTGATATCCAAATAATCCAACAGTGCCAAAGACATAGATTTTCCAATTCACTTGCCGTAGTCGGCCAAAGCCACCAGTGCAGGCGATCCAGATCAGCCCAATGGTGCCCCCGATGGTGAAGCAAATTGCATTCAGCAACAGCGGTGGTGTCGGGGCGGTGCCGACAGTAAACAAGGCCAGCAGCGCCCATAAAAGAACGGCAATAAAGCCTATAAATGTTGCGCGAGACTGTGTCATGCTAAAGGGATGTCTTTGATATGTGTGATGTCTAATGAATCCGTCACTGAAGAAGTCTTAGAGACTTCGCTGAGAATCCATTGCCGAAAGGCGGCGATGTGAGGTCTGTTTTCGGCACCTGCCTGACACACAAAGCGAAATCTAGCAGGTAACTCAATAGCTTGCCTATATGGTGCAACAAGTCGGCCTTCGTGAATATCTTTGACCACCAAAGCGCGACGACCTAAAGCAACGCCTGCGCTTGCCAACGCGGCATCTATAGAGTGGTCCGCCCCGGTAAACCGTGGTCCGTGGCTGGCGTCTATTTTCAACCCCATCATACGAAACCAGGCTGCCCAATCTGTGACTGGAGAAAGAAACCCGATCGACTCATCATGGATCAATACTGCATTTTTGAGAGACTCAGGTGTTGGAAAGCGTTCAGCCATTTCAGGAGTCATCACAGGCGTAACCCATTCGGATTCAAGAGGAATTGACCAAAGTCCGGGCTCTCGCCTTTCTGGACCAAAACGGATGGCAACGTCGACCTCGTCCCGGTCAAAATCCAAAGCGCGCAGAGTTGCAGTAAATCGCAAATCTATCTCGGGGTGAGAGCGCGCAAACTCAAAAAATCGTGGAGCCAGCCATTTTGCAGTAAATGCAGGTCCCGCAGTTACCATTAGTGTGGTTTCGTTGGAAAGCCTTTGAGCGCTGCGCCAAGCAGAGTTAAGCGATTGAAACCCATCACTAATTCCTGGTGCCAGGGTGCGTCCGGCTTCGGTCAATTCAACAGCCCGGTTGAGGCGCAGAAAAACTGGTGTGCCCAGATGCTCCTCAAGTGATTTGATTTGGTAGGATAGGGCGGCCGGAGTGACGTGCAACTCCTCTGCCGCCTTGGCAAAAGACAAATGCCGCGCGGCGGATTCAAAGGCCCGCAAAGCGGTTAAAGGCGGTAGACGTTCCTGCATTTCAGTTAAGTACACCTTAACCGAAGCTATGAAAAGTCTCGTTTGTAGCTTTTATTATAGAGGGCCATGCTGGGTGCAGTTCAAGAATACTTGCCCAAGGAGGCCACGAGATGATCGAGATCGCACACACCGCCCAGTTGCAACAGGCCTATGAGGTCGCGCATGCAGAGCGCAGCCAAGCCTTTATGAAAATGCTGTCTTGGGTATTTGGAGCCCGAAATGCTCCGCTGAACAAACCTGTTCTTACGGAACCTTCCCGCTGCACCTGACGGATCGGGTACTTACGGGATGACTGGGGCCGTTTCTGATGAGAAGCGGCCCTTTTGTCCATTTTGTACAATAGTTTTTGGCGAAGTGACCGTTTTGTACAATTGTGTTCGTTAAGAACTCGAGAAGAAACCGCCGTATGTGGTGGTCTTGATTTCGCTATAGGACTTGTAAGTGTGATTTGGGAACGGCGGCCAATTTCGGTTGTGCGGACAAAGCGGATATAGATTTGCTGCATTTGGGGGGAGGATTATCGCAACACGAAACCGTTCTCAGCCTCTTCGATTTCGAAGTCTCTTAGGTAATCATCACCGGCCAAATCTGCGATTTTCAATCCAGAAACTGAAATGGACGTCCATTCTGGGTGATGATCAACGATGTTCCCGACCAACTGATAGAGCACCTCCGCAATCGACTTTCTTTTGTCCCTGAAGAAGATTGCGCTACTTGAATCGAGCTTATCGAATCGACGGTTGAACCACTCTCTGTTTTGCTCACTGTCGACAATCCAGACTGCACCGGAAGCAAGCCCATCGTATTCATAGTCAAAAATTGCCGAGACTTTCATTGGGGCAGTATAAGAGTCCAGAAGTTGTGAGCAATGCCTGCTTTGAGCTCAAAGCGGTCATGCCTTCAACGGAAAAAGGCCGCCCCGAAAGGCGGCCTTTTCAATACATGATGGAGACAGATCAGACGAAGAACTGTGCGCCGTTGGCCGAGATGGTCGAGCCGTTGATGAAGCCTGAATCGTCAGCGGCGAGGAAGGCCACGCAGCGGGCGATTTCTTCGGGCTCACCCAAACGGCCAGCCGGGATACCAGCGACGATGGAATCGCGGACTTTCTCAGGGATCGCCATGACCATTTCGGTGGCGATGTAGCCGGGGCAGATTGCGTTGGCGGTGATGCCAGCGCGCGCACCTTCTTGGGCCAGTGATTTCACGATACCAAGATCACCGGCTTTTGTGGCGGCATAGTTCACTTGTGCGAACGGACCTTTTTGACCGTTGATCGACGAGATCACGATGACGCGGCCGAATTTGCGCTCGCGCATGCCAGGCCAAACAGGGTGCACCGTGTTGAACACACCGGTCAGGTTGGTGTCGATAACCTCTTTCCACTGCTCAGGAGTCATGCGGTGGAAAGGCGCGTCACGGGTGATGCCAGCGTTGGCAACCACAATGTCGATGGGGCCCAAATCAGCTTCGACCTGAGCGATGCCAGCAGCACTGCTTTCATAATCAGCAACGTTCCATTTGTAGGTCTTGATGCCGGTGGCTGCCGTGAACTTGGCGGCAGCTTCGTCGTTGCCAGCGTAGGTTGCAGCAACTGTATAGCCTTCGGCCTTGAGTTTCTTTGAAATGGCTTCGCCAATACCGCGTGATCCGCCGGTGACTAGGGCAACTCTTGCCATGATGTATCTCCTGTTTTGATGAATTCCGTTGGTAATTCTGTTACGCAAGAAACGGTCTGTGTGCAACATTATTGCGTGAACAAATTGCCGCAGCGCAGCTTTTTCCTGCCAAAATGGATAAAAAATAGATCACTGATAAAGAAAAGGGCGCCTAGGAGGCGCCCTTTGACTGTTTCAAAGAGAGCGCAGAATCAGGGGCGCTCAAGGCACATGGCCACACCCATGCCGCCACCAATACACAAGGTCGCAAGACCTTTCTTGGCGTCGCGGCGTTTCATTTCGAACAACAACGTATTCAAGATACGCGCGCCCGAGGCACCGATTGGGTGGCCGATGGCAATTGCGCCGCCGTTCACGTTTACGATGGCCGGGTCCCAGCCCATGTCTTTGTTGACGGCACAGGCCTGTGCGGCGAAAGCTTCGTTGGCTTCGACGAGGTCCAGATCGCCCACGACCCAACCAGCTTTGTCCAAGGCTTTGCGCGATGCATAGATCGGTCCGACACCCATGATGGATGGGTCAAGGCCTGCAGTTGCGTAAGATGCGATGCGCGCGAGTGGCTCGATGCCGCGTTTTTCGGCTTCGTCTGCTGTCATGACCAGAGCGCCTGCAGCGCCGTCGTTCAGGCCTGAGGCGTTGGCGGCTGTCACAGATCCGTCTTTGGCAAAGGCAGGGCGCATTTTGGCCATGGCTTCGAGGGTTGCACCATGGCGAATGTATTCATCCGCATCCACAACGATATCGCCCTTGCGTGTTTTCACAGTAAAGGGCGTGATTTCGTCTGCAAAGTTGCCAGCCTTTTGTGCGGCTTCAGCTTTGTTTTGCGAGCCCACAGCAAATGCGTCCTGCATATCGCGGCTGATTTGCCATTGGTTGGCCACGTTTTCAGCGGTCTGGCCCATGTGGTAGCCGTTGAAAGCATCCCAAAGACCGTCGCGGATCATCGAGTCGATGTATTTTACGTCACCCATTTTTGTGCCTGCGCGCAAATGCGCGACGTGGGGGCTTAGGGTCATGTTTTCCTGGCCACCGGCGGCTACGATGTTGGCGTCGCCCAATTGCACGTGCTGTGCAGCCAGTGCGACGGCGCGTAGGCCAGAGCCACACACCTGATTGATGCCCCATGCGGCAGCTTCTTGGTTAAAGCCTGCGTTGATGTGGGCTTGGCGTGCAGGGTTTTGCCCCTGACCACCAGTCAGAACTTGACCCAAGATGGTTTCTGAAACTTCGGATGCGTCGATACCAGCTCGCTCGACCAATGCTTTGAGCATGGTTGCGCCCAGATCATGAGCGGGCGTATTGGCGAACGATCCGCCAAAGCTGCCGACAGCCGTACGTGCTGCCGAGGCGATAACTACGTTGGTCATAAATTTGTGTCCTCTACCAAATGACTGGGCGAAGGCGTCCCGTTTCAGGCGCAAAGAGCATGCGCCCGCGCGTTCCTTCGCTGCGGTCCATAGCAGTTTCGCCGCATTGCGGCAACGGACAGTATGCCTCAGGGTAATTTTATTGCGTCGTTACGCAACGGCTTTGTTCTTTTTGGACGCCTTCCATGACGGCGAGACAGTGGGCGCCCCAAACAAGAAACCTTGCATGCAATTAAATCCCAGTTGCGCCAAAACCTGCGCGTCTTGGGGATGTTCGACACGCGTGGCAACTGTGTACATATCAAAACTGCGCGCGATGGCCGCCAATCCGCCTGCGATGACCTGATTTTCGGTGTCGTTGTGAATATCGCGCGTGAACTGACCGTCCAACTTGAGGATATCAAAAAAGAAATCCTTGAAATAGCGAAACGAAGTGTATCCTGAACCAAAGTCATCCAGGGCAAAAGAAATGCCCTTTGACTGAAGATCATCCATAAAATCAATCACGAGTTCCGGCAGGTGCATTGCCGAGGTTTCGGAGATTTCCAGAATAAGGCGCTCAGCAACATTCGGACGGCGTGCGAGTCCACGTTTCAGGCTATTCATCCAACGACTGTATCCGATCGAACGCGCGGACATGTTGATAGAAAGGCGCAGGGAAGGTTCCGCCGCCAAGTTGGCCAATCCCAGTTCCAGCGCGAGGCAATCCAGTTGGCGGCCGGTTTCATTGTCTTCAACAGCGCCCATGAAGTCTTTTGCGGGAATCACCCTTCCGGTTTCATCAAGGACGCGGATCAGCCCTTCGTAGAAGGCCGGTGTTTTCATATCCGTGGCGTTGACGATCGGTTGAAAGGCCAACATGACCTGTTTGTGCCTGATCGCCTCTTTCACCATTGCCAATGTGCCTGCATCGCGTTTGGTCACGGCAAAATCCAAAGGTGTCTCGTGGCCGGGTGGCATATTGGCCTTATCCCGCTTTTTTTGGCGACCCATAGCATGCTCCTATGCAAGCTGTTGTTGCAGTTCTTGCCAGATTGTCGCCAAATCAATGAACGGTGCCTTAAGGGCGGCATTCGCCACGAATTGTCAGAAAAAGAGTAATGAAATGAGTGAACGTTGCGGCTGGGTCGGACTGGAACAGATTTATTTGGAGTATCACGACACGGAATGGGGTGTGCCGGAATATGACAGCCGTGTGCTTTGGGAAAAGCTTATCCTTGATGGATTTCAGGCGGGGTTAAGCTGGATCACCATCCTCAAGAAGCGCGACAATTTTCGTGAGGCATTTCAGGGGTTTGACCCCAATTTGATCGCCAAGTGGGGCGAGGATGATGTGCTACGCCTGTTGCAGAACAAGGGGATCATCCGGCACCGAGGTAAGATCGAGGCCACCATTGGGAATGCAAAGGCCTGGCAAGAGATCGAAGCCAGAGAAGGCTTTGACCGATTTTTGTGGAAATACGTGGATTTTAAGCCATTGCAGAACCAATGGCAGACCCAAGCTGAGGTGCCCGCCCATACAGAATTATCCAAGCAAATTTCGAAAGATTTGAAGAAAGAAGGGTTTCGCTTTTGTGGCCCAACGATTGTGTATGCGTTTATGCAAGCGATGGGCATGGTGAATGACCATCTTGTCACCTGTCCTTGCTACGAGACAGTGAAGGCGTTGCCATTACATGACTTCGGCTAGGCTACGCGTCGCATAGTTTTTGAGTTGGCTATTTGGTGGTAGCAATCAAGTTCGCAAGAATCGCTTTGGCTGACGCGCTGCTCCAGTCTGCATCCCCGGACATGCGGGCAATTTCGCGGCCTTGGCGATCAATTATGATTGTCGCGGGTAGGCCAAATACGGTCATTTCGCGGGCAATCTCTTGTTTTGGATCGCGGTGCAGGGGCAGATTGTCGACACCAATTTCATCAAAGAAGGTTTGCATTGCTGGCAACGGATTGCGTCCTGTGGCCACTGTCACGACTTGAAAATCTTCACCACCCAGCTCGGCTTGTATTTCAGCCAGCATGGGCATTTCCTTGCGACAAGGCGCACACCAGGTGGCCCAGAAGTTCAAGAGAACCACTTGGCCTTGGTAATCTGCCAAGGATCCGGAGCTTCCGTCGACGGTGGTAAAGGGTTTATCTGAAATCGCACGCAGCTCTGGATGAAAGTTCAATTTTTTCATATCGCCTTCGCGCAAGGCCGCCACTTCGGTCATATCTGGGGCGGCGCCACTGGTCGCAGGATCACGTAAAGCAACAAAGGCAATGGCTGCAATTGCACAGGCGGCGAGGCCCATGTAAACCAACGCGGACTTCGACATACTTTTTTCCCTCCAAAGGGCTGATCATGACCAAAGATACCTCGAACCAGATGTGGGGCGGCCGCTTTGCCGCTGGACCGGACGCCATCATGGAGGCGATCAATGCCTCGATTGGGTACGATCAGCGAATGGCAGCACAAGATATTGCCGGCTCTCGGGCCCATGCGGCGATGCTCGCCAAATCGGGCATCATCACAGATAGCGATGCGGACGCCATTCGTGAAGGGCTTCTCACGGTGTTGTCAGAGATTGATAGCGGGACGTTCCAATTCTCGACCGCTCTGGAAGACATTCATATGAATGTGGAGGCGCGTCTGAAAGAGATTATTGGCGAACCAGCCGGGCGTTTGCACACAGGCAGATCGCGCAACGATCAGGTTGCGACCGACTTTAAGCTGTGGGTGCGCGACCAAATGGACGCGGCGATTTCCGGTATTGAGGCATTGATCCATGCGTTGTTGGCGCAGGCCGAGGCGGGCGCTGATTGGGTGATGCCGGGCTTTACGCATCTTCAAACGGCGCAACCTGTCACATGGGGCCACCATATGATGGCATATGTTGAGATGTTTGGCCGTGACAGATCGCGGTTTGAAGATGCCCGCAAGCGTATGAACGAATCTCCTTTGGGGGCGGCGGCCCTTGCCGGGACGTCGTTTCCAATTGATCGTCACATGACAGCCGAGGCGCTGGGCTTTGATCGTCCTGCGGCAAATTCGTTGGATTCGGTGTCTGATCGGGACTTTGCGCTGGAGTTTTTGGCAGCCTCTTCGATTTGTGCGATGCACCTCAGTCGGTTTGCTGAAGAACTGGTGATCTGGTCTTCGGCGCAATTCAGGTTTGTGACCTTGTCGGATCGGTTCTCGACGGGATCGTCGATCATGCCGCAAAAGAAGAATCCGGATGCGGCCGAGTTAATTCGCGCCAAAGTGGGCCGGATATTTGGCGCGAATACCGCCTTGATGATGGTGATGAAAGGCCTGCCTTTGGCCTATTCCAAGGACATGCAAGAAGACAAAGAGCAGGTCTTTGATGCCGCTGACAATCTGATGTTGGCGCTGGCTGCAATGCAAGGCATGGTCAAAGACATGACCGCCAACCGCGTATCATTGGAGGCGGCGGCAGGCAGTGGATTTTCCACCGCAACGGATTTGGCAGATTGGTTGGTGCGCGCGTTGAATATGCCGTTTCGTGATGCACACCATGTGACCGGATCGCTGGTGGCCATGGCTGAGTCCCGTAACTGTGATTTGCCGGATTTGAGCCTGGAGGATATGAAAACTGTACACGCAGACATCACTGCAGATGTGTTTGAAGTGCTGGGTGTACATAATTCAGTGGCCTCGCGTGTGTCATATGGCGGCACGGCTCCCGCACAAGTTAGAGAGCAGGTGGCGCGTTGGAAGGAGCAATTCTGATGAGAGTTTTTGTGAGCGTAATTTGCTTGGCCTTTTTGACGGCTTGCAATGCTGGAAGCTCGTTTTACTCAGATTATGAAACCTCGGCTCCTGCTTCTGAGGCGGCGGCGTCAGGTGTTACGATCAGCGGGTCCGCGCGAACGGGTGTTGTCTATAAATCCAAATAGACCATTTGACATTTGCGACGGCAAAACCATCTGAAGCGGAGATGGTAGGAAGGGCAAAAAATGAAGATTTTTGGAATTTTACTTGGGGCAGCCCTGTTTTTGACAGCGTGCCAAACAACAACCCAATCCCAAACCCGATCCGGTTATAGCGCAAGTGGGACGTGTATGGGCGGTGCCAATTGTGGCAATGGCCGGTAACGGACGCTGCCTGTGACAACCTTCCCTGAAACGTCTTGATGATCTAAGATCACTGGATGTTGCCAGTCGGGGGAAAGAATCATGCGTTTTGTGATTGTGTTATTTTCAATATTGTTGCTGAACGCGTGTGGCGCGGATGGTGAACCCGTGACGCCGACCATGAGCAGCACAATTGGTGTTGGAACCAATGGAGCATATGGCAATGTCAGTGTTTACAGTGGGCCCGTGACTGTCTCGGTCGGGCGCGGTGGCTGTTACAACTGCTGGTAAGGCAACTGTGCTTTGCGTGCGCTTGCGAATGTCCTAACATCCCTTTTCGGAATCAAAAGGTAGATTTATGTCTTTGTTAAGGGTGATTTATCTGGGGCTGGCGATTTGGGGTGCTGTGCATCCGATGTATTATTTTGCACCTTGGATTCAGGAAAATGGATTTGATTTGAATGGGTTGCTTGCCCTTTGGAAAGCCAATGCAGCTGTGACAGGGTTGTATTGGGATCTTGTAATTGCAGCGACGACCTTGACGGTTTGGATTTTGGCTGAAGTGGCTGTGAGACGCAATTGGATGGCGTTAGTAGCCATACCGGCCACGTTCTGCATTGGGGTCAGTTGTGGCCTGCCTTTGTATCTTTTCCTGCGCTCGCGCCCCATCAAATAAAGTCAATTGAGCGCCTATGGCGCACAGGGTGTCTTGCCGCCGTGCAAAGCCCGGCGTCTCGGGTGTGCCACTGGCAGAAGTATTTAGGCCAAGATGAACATTGGATTGTTGAACGTGGTCGATGGGATGGCTATGAAAACCGGGGTTCCTTTAGCGCGAAAGACTTAACATGGATCATTTTCTATATCGTGACGGCGCGCTTTTTGCGGAAGATGTGCCTGTGTCTGAGATCGCGGCACAAGTTGGAACGCCCTTTTATTGCTATTCTACGGCCACGCTTGAACGGCATTTTCGACTATTTGATGATGCCTTGGACGGTATGGAGCATTTGGTGTGTTATGCCATGAAAGCGGCCAGCAATCAGGCAATACTGAAGACTTTGGCGGCACTTGGGGCCGGTATGGATGTGGTCTCTGGCGGCGAATACGCGCGCGCGATTGCGGCAGGTGTGCCCGGAGATCGGATTGTGTTTTCAGGTGTGGGTAAAACTGACGAGGAAATTCGGGCTGCGCTAAGCGGTGGCATTCGTCAGTTCAATGTCGAATCTGAGCCGGAAATGACCGTGATCAACCAAGTGGCCCTAGAATTGGGCATGGTCGCGCCGATCACGGTGCGGGTGAATCCGGATGTTGATGCGAAAACCCATGCAAAAATTGCGACAGGCAAATCCGAAAACAAATTTGGTATTCCGATCAGCCGTGCGCGCGAGGTCTATGCCCATGCCGCCAGCCTGCCGGGGCTCAAGGTGATTGGGATTGATGTGCACATCGGCAGCCAGCTCACCCAGTTGGAGCCTTTTCAGCAAGCTTATGAGAAAGTGGCGCAATTGACGGAAGATCTGCGCGCGGATGGCCATGAAATTAGCCGTCTTGATTTGGGGGGTGGGCTTGGCATTCCTTATACGCGGTCAAATGATGCCCCGCCTTTGCCAACAGAATATGGTCAGCTGATCAAGGACACTCTGGGTCATTTAGGGTGCGAGATTGAGATCGAGCCGGGGCGCCTGATTTCTGGCAATGCGGGCATTATGGTCACTAAGGTGATCTATGTGAAAGAGGGTGAAGATCGCGAGTTCATGATTGTAGATGGCGCGATGAACGATTTGATCCGCCCAGCCATGTATGAGGCCCATCACGACATCATTCCAGTGGTCGAAGCCGCACCCGGGGATGAAAAGCGTAGATATGACATTGTGGGACCAATTTGCGAATCTGGCGATACATTTGCCAAAGAACGCGACATGGAACCCGTTCAGGCAGGCGATCTGATCGCGTTTCGCAGTGCGGGTGCTTATGGCGCGGTGATGTCTAGCGAATACAATTCGCGACCCTTGATTCCCGAGGTTTTGGTCAACGGGGATCAATTTGCGGTTATCCGCCGACGTCCGACCTTGGACGAAATGATAAATCGAGATACCATTCCAGAGTGGCTATAGGGCATTGTGCCCTCACACTTTTAGGATGACGCATGACGGCACCTACCGACAGCCCGGAAAGGGTTCTGCAACGGCTAAAACGGGTTCTCGCGTTGACGCGCTTGGGCTTGATTGCCGAATCTGCCACCCGTAGTTTCTGGCCTTTGTGGTCGTTGGCCTTTGTGACTTTGGCTGCGTTGATGATGGGGGTGCAGGACCTATTGGGCCTCGAAGCGCTGTGGACAGTCGTGTTGGGTATCGGTGCGGCAGGGCTTTGGTTCTTGTGGCGCGGTGTTCGTCAGTTTCACTGGCCGTCAAAACAAGAAGCCTTTGATCGGCTGGATCAGACGCTACCGGGGCGCCCTTTGCAGGCTTTGCAGGACGAGCAGGCCATCGGTGCACAAGATGCCGCGTCGCAAGTTGTTTGGCAGGCCCACAAAGAGCGTATGGCCCATAAAGCAAAAGCGGCCCGTGCACCCGAGCCAAATCTGAGAATTTCGAGATTTGACCCGTTTGGTCTTCGTTATATTGCGACGTTGGCCTTGGCAGTGGCTTTGTTGTTTGGCTCATTCGCCCAAGTCAGCAGTGTCGCGGATGCCGCTGTTGGCGGACCCCAAGTTTTGGCAGGCCCGTCGTGGGAAGGTTGGATTGAACCGCCGGCCTACACGGGTAAGCCGGCGCTCTATCTCCCTGATCAGCCGGAAGGCGCGTTAAGCCTACCGGAGGGCAGCCGTATTCTGATGCGCCTATATGGCAAAGTGGGTGCGTTGACGGTGTCGGAAACCGTCTCGGGGCGCGTCCAAGATGTGCCAAGTGCTGCTGATCCCGAGCAGGATTTCACGGTCGTGCAGTCGGGTGAGTTGGTGATTGATGGTGATACTGGACGTCGGTGGCAGATCACCATGTTGCCAGATGCTGCCCCCAAGGTCAGTGTGGTCGGTACTGCCGAGGTGTCTGGGCGCGGCGAGCTGACACTGCCATTTTCAGCAGTGGATGATTATGAAATCACGGGTGGAATGGCCCGGATCACGTTGGATTTGGCGAATGTGCCACGCCGCTATGGACTGGCGGTGTTGCCCGAACCTGTTGAGCCGATTGAAATCATGTTGCCGTTGCCAATTACCGGGGATCGCAGTGAATTCGAAGAGTCTTTGATTGAAGATTTTTCAAAGCATCTGTGGGCCCATCTTCCGGTCAAGATCACGTTGAGTGTAACTGACGCGCAAGGGCAAGTTGGCGAAGCGTTGCCGTTGTCTACACCTTTACCTGCACGACGTTTCTTTGATCCGCTTGCGGCAGCTGTCATTGAATTGCGCCGTGATTTGTTGTGGTCTCTGGAAAACGGGCGGCGCGTTGGACAACTGCTGAAGGCGGTGTCTTATAGACCTGACGAAGACATGTTCCCGGATGAAACTTCGTACTTGCGGTTGCGCACGGTTGTGCGTCGGCTTGAGAACATGCTGGCGCATGATGGTTTTGGTTCGGAGCAACGCGACGAGATTGCTGAGGCCATGTGGCAATTGGCTTTGATGCTGGAAGAAGGCGATCTGAGTGGCGCGCTTGCCCGTATGGAGCGCGCGCGGGATCGATTGGCTGAAGCCATGAAAAATGGGGCAAGCGACGAAGAGATTGCCCAACTGATGCAAGAGTTACGCGATGCCACACAGGACTATTTGCGCGAATTGGCGCGCCGGCAGCCAGACAATGGTGGGCAGGACAATCCGCAAATGTCCGAAAATACAATGACGCTGAGCCAACAAGACCTGCAGGACATGATGGGTCACATACAGGAATTGATGGAAGAGGGCCGCATGGCCGAGGCGATGCAGGCGTTGGAAGAGTTTCAGCGTATGATGGAGAACATGCAAGTCACGCAAGGCGAGGGCAACGGAGAGCCAAGCCCGGGCGAGCAATCCATGCAGGATCTGTCAGATACTTTGCGCGAACAGCAAGGGCTGTCGGATCAGGCGTTTCGTGAACTGCAAGAACAATTCAATCCCAATACCAGCAAGGGTCAATCGCAAGGCAATGAGGGTTTGAGCGGCGGCGAAGGCAAAGGCCAAGCGCATGACGGAACCGGACAAGGCAGTGGCGAAGAAGGTCAGGAAGGTCAAAGTGGCGAGACTCCGGGGCAAGGTGGGCTTGCAGACCGGCAGCAGGCCTTGCGCCAACAATTAGAAAATCTGCGCGGTCAGGTGCCGGGACAAGGCACGCCCGAAGGGGACGCTGCTGCAGAGGCGTTGGGCCGTGCGGGTGAAGCTATGGATCAGGCTGAAGACGCGTTGCGTGGCAATGATCTGGCGGAAGCCATCGATCAACAGGCGCAGGCGATGGAAGCGATGCGCGAGGGTATGCGCAATCTGGGCGAGGCTATGGCGCAGGAGCAAGGTCAGGGCCAAAAAGGCAACGAACAGGCCGATAGCAGGAATTCATCTGATCCACTGGGGCGCGAAAATGGCGCCAGAGGGCAAGCAGGAACGGAAGGCAGTTTGCTGCAAGGCGAAGATGTGTACCGCGAAGCAAGACGGTTATTGGACGAAATACGCCGTCGTGCAGGCGAAGGCGAACGCACAGAAGAAGAGCGCGGATACTTGCGCCGCCTTCTGGAACGTTTTTGAGATAAAGCCGTTATTCTTGGATTTCGCTAGAAACCTCGGCCTGATGATTGAGCCACAACATGCCGTCGGTCACGAGCGAGTCCAGCCAGACTCGCGCCCCATTCATGGTTTGCATGAGTGCGGCCACAGCAGGTTCGGCTGCTGGATAGGATTTCGTGATTTCGCGGTTGAAGGAATAGGTCACCAGCAACAAGGTCGCGACCAATACCATGAGTGCGACGCCAAGGCGGAACCCATTGCGGCGTCGGGCTTTGGTCGGAACAGCGCCCGAAGCGGCCTCGGTTGCATTGCGGTCATCTGTGGAGCGCAAGGTCGAGTTGATTTCTTCGATATCTGGCAAGAGCTCGCGACGCGAATGGTGCGCGGCGGTGTCGATATCCGAAGGTGTGTCTTCGTCAGAGGAGTCCGTTAGTCCGCGAATACGCAGCATACGTGCGCGCGCATCGGCACCTTGCTCATCCTCTTCATCACGGCGGTCATCCAGCCCAAGCTCTTGCTGCATTTCGAGCGCCTCAACGGCATCAGCTTCGCGGGCCTGAGTTTCATATTCAGCCTCTTGGCGCAAAACGTCTGCCACGGCGGGGTCTAGGGTGTTGCGTACCGCCTGGAAATCCTCATCCTCTGAGTCTGTTTCGTCAGTCTCAGTCTCAGTCTCAGTCTCAGTCTCAGCCTCGGACGCTTCGACTTCCGTCTCTTCATGAACGTCAGCCTCAGTGTCTTCGTCCGGTGTGTTGTCATGATCTGGGTCGTTATGATCTATATACGGTTCGTCGTTGGTCTGATCTTGTGTCCCGGGTTCGGCAGGCGTTTCCTCGACTTCATCGATCTTGTCGCTTTGGTCCTCTGGATCGTCTTCTGCTTCTACGTCCCACTTGTCTTCGGCTACTGGCGCATCGTCCAGAGCGGTGTCTTCGGAGTCCAGAGACTGCTCAGGTCCGTCGACTTCTTCGGCTGACGTGTCGGACTCTTCCGACTGGTCGTCATCCTCAAAGCTGATTTCGGGCGGCTGCACCTCATCGCCTTCGGATTGACCTACTGGGTCTTCGGCGGCCTCGCGTGCGACAACATCGCCGGCCTCAGTGCCCGCGGGCATCCATCCTTGATCCGGGGTGGACCCGCCAACTTCTTCGGCCAACTCGATATCTTCGTCCGGGTGGATTTGAAACCAAGTGTGACCACAATTCGAGCACTGCACATCGCGCCCTGCCGTTGGAATCACTTCCAAAGGAACTTCGTATTGTGCACCGCAATTTGGACAGCTCAGCCGCATGATGTTCCCCTGATTAGCCCCTGATCCATCATTATGAGGTCGACCATATGGCGTAACTTTGCCCAGTGAAAGACAAAAGCCGCACTGCGATGGATTGAAACCGGGCCGATGCTCAGGCACAACAGGGCAAATGTTAATGTGGGGCAGGGCCTTTGATCGAACTGGAAAACATGGCCTACGGCTATGGCGGTGCAGAACTTCTGAGCGACATTTCCCTGAAATTGTCTCCGGGATCGTTTCATTTCCTGACTGGACCGTCTGGATCGGGGAAAACAACGTTCCTGAAACTTTGCTACGGCGCGCTTACTCCGACGTCGGGAGATGTGCGGTTATTTGGGCAAGATGTGCGCGCAATGACCCGCGATGACCACGCTCTGGCACGCCGAAAAATTGGCGTGGTGCATCAGGATTGCGCGTTTTTGGATCATCTGCCCATTGCAGATAACGTGCTGTTGCCCCTGAATGTGTCGGGACGTGATGACCTAGAAGATGTGGCGAACCTCAAAGAATTGATGGGTTGGGTTGGCTTAAGCAAACGTGCAAGCGCCTACCCGCCGACACTTTCGGGGGGGGAACGACAGCGCGCTGCCTTAGCGCGTGCGGTGATTATGTCACCGGATGTGGTGCTTGCGGATGAGCCGACAGGCAATGTCGATTGGGAAATGTCGCAACGCTTGTTGCAATTGCTGATCGAGTTGAACCACATGGGTAAGACCATCATGATTGCCACCCACGACATGAACCTAATCCGAACAGCAAAGAACAAGGTGCAAGCCCGTGTGCTGCGGATCGCCAATCGCAAGTTGCAATTGGCGGGGGCGGATCTATGAGCCAGTTTATACGCGTTCTAAAAGGGCTTTTCACTGGCGACGCTCAGGCGGACCGCGTGGTGCCACCCTCAGGTTTTACAGCCCGGCTGACCAGTTTTGCGGCAGGTGCCATGGCGTTTCTGACTGTGTTCGCGCTGGCGCTGTCATTGGCGTCGGGTCGACTTGCCACGAAATGGGGTGATGATCTGGCCCACAGCTCTACTTTGCGCATTTCTGCACCTGAAGGTCAGATGGCCGATCAGACAGCCGCAGCGCTGCGTGTGCTGGAAACCACGCCGGGCGTGGCCGTTGCTCGCGCACTGACAAGTGATGAACAGCGTGCTTTGTTAGCGCCCTGGTTTGGGCCGGACCTGCCAATTGATGCGCTGCCCGTTCCGCAGTTGATTGAAATTCAAGAGACTGAGGCCGGATATGATGCCACTGGATTGCGCCTGCGGTTGCAGGCCGAAGTGCCGGGTGCGGTGCTGGATGACCATACGCGTTGGCGCAAGCCGCTTGAGCAAGCCGCAGGCCGATTGCGTCTGCTCGGGTGGGTGTCGATCCTATTGATCGGGGCCACGACGGCGACCATGATTACCTTGGCGGCAAACGCGGCGCTGGCGGCTAATGCACAAGTGATTGCGGTTCTGCGGCTTGTGGGCGCGCAAGATGGCTATATTGCGCGGGCCTTTGTGCGCCGCTTTACCTTGCGTGCTTTGACAGGGGCCGCCATTGGCACCATCGTCGGAACCGCCGCGGTTCTGCTGTTGCCAGCCGCACAGGATGCCGGGGGCTTTTTGACCGGGCTCGGGTTTCAAGGATTTGGCTGGCTATGGCCGGTGTTGATCCCACCTTTGGCGGCTGTCGTGGCCTATTTCGCCACAGGCGCCGCCGCGCGGCGTGCGCTATCGGAGCTGACGTAATGAGATATGCAATCCAATGGCTTCGGTCGCTTTTGTTCGTTGGGCAGATTTATTTTATGATGCCAATCATTGGATTGCTGTTCGCGCCTTGGGCCTTGTTCAGCAAATATGGCGCGCGATTATGCTGTAAGACTTATTCGCGTTGGGTGTTTTGGACCGCGCGGTGGATGGTGGGTATTCGCGTTGAAGTGCGTGGCACGCCCCCTTCTGGAGAGGCGTTGATTGCCGCAAAACACCAATCCTTTTTGGACATCATGATGATTTTCACGGCCCTTCCGACGGCCAAGTTCATCATGAAGAAGGAAATTCTGCGCACGCCTGTCATTGGTCAATACGCGCGCTTGTTGGACTGTGTGGCGGTGGATCGCGGCAAACGGGGCGCTGCGATTGATAAGATGGTAAAAGAGGTCAAAGAAGGCCACCAAGAAGCCGGACAATTGATTATCTATTCACAAGGCACGCGTGTCGCACCGGGGGCCAAACGGGACTACAAAGTGGGCACCGGCGTTCTGTATGAGCAATTGGGGCAAACTTGCGTGCCTGTTGCCGTCAACGTCGGGGTTTTGTGGCCACGCAAAGGGATCATTCGTCACCCCGGTCTGGCTGTGGTTGAATTTCTTGAACCGATTGACGCGGGCCTTCCACGTGAAGAGTTCATGGAATTGCTTGAGACACGGGTCGAGGCGCGGTCAAATGAGTTGATGCGAGAAGTGGGGTTTGATCCTGATGCAGTGGATTAAAGATATTTCAGAACTAGAAGACCTGTATGGCAAACCCGGCGAGGCCTCGTTGCGCAAAGTTGCCCACAGGATGATGCCGGAGTATCGAAAATGGATCATGGCTTCGCGGTTTTGCATTATTTCGACCGTTGGTCCGGATGGCACCGATGGCAGCCCCAGAGGCGATGATGGCCCCGTGGTCCGCGAATTGGATGATCAAACACTTGCGCTGCCTGATTGGCGCGGCAACAACCGCATGGACACGCTGCGCAATATTGTGGCGGATGGGCGCATCTCGTTGATGTTTCTGGTTCCTGGATCAAACAATGTGGTGCGGATCAATGGCACTGCCAAAGTGACGACAGATGCCGAGATGTGCCAAAGCTTTGAAGTGAAGGGAAAGCATCCGCGCAGTGTGATTATTATCCGCATTTCCGAGATGTATTCTCAGTGCGCGCGCGCACCAATGCGGGCAGGTCTGTGGACCCGCGGCGATGAAAGTGCAGACCTGCCGACGATGGGGCAGATTTTGCAGGAGATGACCGAAGGGTCGCAAGACGGCGCTGTCTATGATGCAGAATGGAATGCGCGGGCGCAGAAAACCATTTGGTGAGGCGCCGAAAAAAAGGCAGGCTATGAAGCCTGCCTTTTCTATTTGTCATGTTCTAGACGATCAGCTGTGGATCGGGCCGTCGCCACAGGCCAATGCTGCTTCGCGCACGGCCTCGGAATAGGTCGGGTGGGCGTGGCAGGTCATCGCGATGTCCTGCGCTGAGGCGCCGAATTCCATGGCCACGCAAATCTCGTGGATCATGTCGCCTGCAGCGGGGCCGATGATGGCGGCCCCAAGAACGCGATCGGTTTCTTTGTCAGTGATGATTTTGACAAATCCACCTTCAGCCTGATGTACGGCCTTGGCACGGGCATTGCCCATGAACATGAACTTGCCGATTTTCAGTTTGCGACCTTCGGCCTTGAGCGCGGCTTCGGTCGCGCCAACGGTGGCAACCTCTGGCGTGGTGTAGACCACGCCGGGGATCACGCCGTAATTCACGTGGCCATGTTTGCCCGCGATCACCTCGGCGACGGCCATGCCTTCGTCTTCGGCTTTGTGGGCCAGCATCGGGCCTTCGATCACGTCACCGATGGCATAGATGCCCGGCACGTTGGTGCGCCATTGGTTGTCGGTCGCAATCTGGCCGCGCTCAGTCATGGTGATGCCAGCGGTGTCTAGGCCTAAGCCTTCGGAATAGGGGCGACGACCTGTTGCCACCAGCACCACATCGGCGTCGAGAACCTGCTCGTCATCCGGGGCTTTCTTGGTGGCGTATTTGACTTTGGCTTTGGTCTTGGTCGCGTCGACGCCAGAAACAGCTGCGCCCATCACAAAGGTGAGGCCCTGCTTTTCCAGAATGCGTTTAAAGCTGCGCTGCACGTCGGCGTCCATGCCGGGGCAGACCGCGTCCATGTATTCGACCACGGTGACCTCAGAGCCAAGGCGGGCGTAGACCGAACCCAATTCAAGGCCAATCACGCCTGCGCCAATGACAACCATTTTCTTGGGCACTTTGGGCAGCTCGAGCGCGCCAGTGGAGTCCACAACGATGCCTTTGTCATTGTCGACCTCAACACCCGGAAGCGATGACGGCACCGAGCCCGAGGCGATCACGATGTTCTTGGCCTCGTAAGTGGTGTCCCCAACCTTGACTTTGCCAGCGGCTTCGATGCTGCCATAGCCTTTGATCCAGTCGATCTTGTTCTTTTTGAACAGAAACTCGATACCGCCGGTGTTCTGGCTGATGGTCTCGCCTTTGTATTTCAGCATCTGCTTCCAGTCGACCGAAGGGCTTTTGCCCTTGAGGCCCATGTCAGCAAAGTTGTGCTCGGCTTCGTGCAGCATATGGCTGGCATGCAAGAGCGCCTTGGACGGGATACAGCCCACGTTGAGGCACGTGCCGCCAAGGGTTTCGCGCCCCTCTACAACTGCGGTTTTCAGGCCCAGTTGGGCGCAGCGAATAGCCGACACATAGCCGCCGGGGCCAGCGCCGATGATGATGACGTCATATTGGGACATGGGTGTCTCCTAAATCCAGAAAAGGGGGCGGG
>ERZ1046740.511-NODE-511-length-32145-cov-5.684668_pt1 | contig 32145 bp, 31 predicted proteins | sample MGYA00383093_ERZ1046740 | MGnify/ENA primary metagenome ERZ1046740 (study PRJEB29581, sample SAMEA5548363) | metagenome | biome: marine; feature: coastal; material: water | depth 25 m | study: Short-term variability in the microbial, nano- and picoplankton... | reverse complement strand
TTGTACAAATATATTCCCAAAAATAAAAACTTATTCTTGGGAATAATTTGTGGAGACGCCGGGAATCGAACCCGGGTCCAAACAAGCAACCAAAGTAGTTTCTACATGCTTAGTTTTCGATTGATTTTCGATAATAAGCTGACCGAAAACAGCCTACTTAAAACTTAGTTTCTTTAGTTTCAAAATGCTAACGAAACAATAGCATTTCTATGTTAACTTTTACGATGCTCCTAAATTGATCGCCGCTAACCAAGGCTTTCAGGGAGCATTTAGCTTTTGCACCTAGTGCAACAAGGCTAATCTTACTATAATTCAGATTATGCAGCTAAAGCGTAGTTATCTTCGCCGTTTAAAATGTTGAAATTGAGATTTACGAGTGCTATTTCATAACTCGGCATGCTTCTAGTTTAATTGACCTTGCAGTCAAAACCAGTCGTCCCCAATAATTCAAAGATCTTTTTTGTAGGAAGGCAAATTTATGAAAAAATTACTATTCAACTAACTAATTTGTTATATCTTATAAATACATATATATTAGTCACAAATTTATACCAATTAAATAAAACTTCCATAGAAAATTATTAATACTTAAAGGAATATTAATATTAATGATTTTTGCTGTGGCCAATACAAAGTAATAAATATAAACACATGAAAATAGGCATTATAAAAGAACGTAAAAATCCACCTGATAAACGAGTTGTACTTTCTCCTAAAAAATGTAAAGAATTGAGTAATAGGTTTCCAAACCTTGAAATTAAAATTGAAAGTTCAGCTATTAGAGCGTTTAAGGATGAAGAATATATTTCAGAAGGTTTTGAAGTTGTTGATAATATATCAGATTGTGATGTGTTATTGGGCGTTAAAGAAGTTCCAATTGATAATTTAATTCCCAATAAAAAATATTTTTTCTTTTCACATACTATAAAGAAACAACCATACAATAGAAAATTATTGCAAGCTATTCTGGAAAAAAACATTTCGTTATTTGATCACGAAACCATTACTAATCAAAAAGAAATTCGTGTTGTAGCATTCGGACGGTATGCTGGGATTGTTGGGGCATTTAATGCTTTTAGAACGTATGGTTTAAAATGTAATTTATTTGAACTGCCAAAAGCCGAAAATTTTGCACATCAACCAGATTTAATTTCAGCATTGAAAAAAATAAAACTTCCTGCTATTAAAATTGTATTAACTGGAAAAGGAAGAGTTAGTAATGGCGCTAAAGAAATGCTTGATGGTATGGGGTTAAAAGAAGTTAGTGTAGAAGATTATTTAACCGCTACTTTTAATGAACCGGTTTATGTTGAAATTGATGTATTAGATTATAACAAGCGAAAAGATGGACGAGTAATTGATATGTTTGATTTTTTTAATAATCCTTCTGAATATGAAAGTGATTTTATGCGTTTTGCTCAGGTTTCAGATATATATATAGCTTGTCATTTTTATGGTACAGGAGCACCGTATATTTTTACACGTGAAAATGCCAAACAATCAAATTTTAATATTAAAGTGGTAGCTGATATAAGTTGTGATATTGATGGGCCTGTGGCTTCAACGCTTAGAGCGTCAACTATAGCTAAACCTATTTATGGTTATAATCCATTTACTGAAACTGAAGATGATTACACAAAAGAAAATATAATTGCAGTAATGGCTGTTGATAATTTACCTTGTGAATTACCAAAAGATGCATCAGAAGGCTTTGGAGATAGTTTTTCTAAATATGTAATTCCCGCATTTTTTAATAATGATAATGATGGTGTTTTAGAAAGAGCAAAAATGACTGAAAACGGAAAATTAACAAAACGCTTTGGTTATTTACAAGATTATATTGATGGAAAATAAACAACAGCACTTATTAGAGAAATTAGCAAATACCAAAATGCCTTATGGCAAATATAAAGGCAATTATTTAATCAATTTACCCGAACATTATATTGTTTGGTACAATAATAAAGGATTTCCAAAAGGAAAGTTAGGTGATATGCTTAGTTTGGTTTATGAGTTGAAATTAAATGGACTGGAGTATTTAGTTAGAAAATTACAGAACGAAAAAAAATATAAAAAAAGAAATAATTCATCATTTAACTTTGAATAAATATTTACAGTTTTTTATCTAAATTCATTTACCATCACTTTTTTTGGTAGCAACCCATATATAATGTGAGTAACTCCAAAACCTAACGCCCAAAAATGCAAACTAAACTCAATAAATTGCGTTGCAATTAACCCAATAATTATATTTGTAATTCCCAAATAATAAATATTTCCAAATTCAAATTTGCTGGCATTTATGCAGGCAATTCCATAAAATATAAGAGTACAAGGTAAAATTAAACCAATTAAGTTATACTGATATAATATGATACTAAATAAACCACCTGTAATAAAGGGTGCAATAAAACGCTTCAGCAGTCTTTTGATTGCTGAATTGTAATTTTCGTTATTATTTTTTGCTTTTTTTCTTGCTAATAAAAAAGCTGTACTCACAGACAGAAGTAAAATTATTAATGCGACTCCAGCTAATAAAATTTCAAAAAAAGAAATTGGTAATAAGGCAATGCCATTTTCATTATTTTGATAAGAATTAATTAAATAATTTCCAACAAAAGCACCAATAAAAGCATATATGCCAATTAAAATTCCAGATAATCCACTAAGTAAATTAAGTTTTGTAGGTGCACTTAAATTAGGTTTATTTTTTGTAAAGTCTTGTAAATTATCTTTTTCGTGCATTGTATAAGTACTTTAAATTGCAATATAATTGAAAAAAAAGTATTGTAACAAACTTTTCAACAATAAAATGTAGATAACTAATTCAAATTTAAAATAAAATAGGTTTATTATTATATATTTTTAATATCTCAATTAACCAACTAAATAATTTGCTTTACGATTATGACAGAAGAATTAGTATTTCCAAAAACTTTAACTTATAACGAGGTGTTAGAAAGGTGTTTAGCCTATTTTAATGGTGATGAACTTGCTGCTACAACATGGATGAATAAGTACGCAATGAAATCAAAAAGTGGTGACTTTATAGAGTCTTCCCCCGAAGAAATGCATAGAAGAATGGCAAAAGAATTTGCTCGAATAGAGAAAAAATATGATGCCGTAGAAAAAGATAAAGAAGACTTATCTGAATATGGAAAAGAACGTATTTCTTTATCAGAAGAATCCATTTTTGAATTGTTTAAAGATTTTAAATATACCATTCCACAAGGAAGTGTAATGTCTTCATTAGGAAATAATAATGTAATCGCTTCATTGTCAAATTGTGTAGTTGTGCCTCCAGTATATGATTCTTATGGAGGTATTTTTCATACAGATGAACAATTGGCCCAATTATTTAAAAGAAGATGTGGAGTTGGAGTTGATTTATCAAATTTACGTCCAAATGGTGCTTCTGTATCAAATTCAGCAGGAACTACAACTGGGGCTGTATCATTTATGGATCGTTTTTCAAATACCACCAGAGAAGTCGCCCAAAATGGTAGAAGAGGTGCATTAATGTTAACAATGGATATTGCCCATCCTGATATTGAGGATTTTGTTACTATAAAACAAGATTTAACCAAAATTACTGGGGCAAATATTTCAATCAGGTTATCAGATGAATTTATGCAAGCAGTAATTAATGATGGTGATTATAATCTACGCTGGCCTATTGATAGTAAAAAACCAACATATACAAAAACCATAAAGGCAAAAGAATTATGGGAAACTATAATAAAATGCGCACATAACACTGCCGAACCTGGTTTAATATTTTGGGATCGACAACACTATTATTCAACATCATCAGTGTATCCAGGATTTAAAAATAGTTCTACAAATCCTTGTTCTGAGATTGCCATGCAAGGAGGAGATAGTTGCCGTTTAATTGCTGTTAACTTATATAGTTTTGTTGATAATCCGTTTACTGATAAAGCAACTTTTGATTTTAAAAAGTTTTATAAAGTAGTTTATGAAACACAACGTTTAATGGATGACTTGGTAGATTTAGAATTAGAAGCAGTAGATAAAATTTTCAACAAAATAATGCACGATGATGAACCTATTGACATTAAACAAGTTGAAATTGATACCTGGAAATTATTATACAAAACCGGAAAAACAGGAAGAAGAACAGGACTAGGTTTTACGGCATTAGCAGATGCAGTTGCGGCTTTAGGGCTTAAATTTGACACTGATGAAGCTATTTCAGTAGTTGATGATATTATGAAAACCAAATTTAGAGGTGAATTTGATAGTAGTATTGATATGGCAATTACTCGTGGAAAATTTAAAGTATTCAATCCTGAAATTGAACAATATTCTGAATTTGTTCAAATGATTGAAAAGGAATTTCCTGATATTTATAAAAGAATGATGAAGTATGGTAGAAGAAATATCTCTATTAGTACAGTGGCACCAACTGGAAGTTTAAGTATGTTGGCGCAAACTTCATCAGGAATTGAGCCTGTTTTCTTATTATCATACAAACGAAGAAGAAAAGTAAATCAAGATGATGCAAATGCTAAAGTTGCCTATGTTGATGATATGGGAGATGCTTTTGAAGAGTTTGACGTTTACCACAACAAGTTGAAAAAATGGATGGAAGTGACCGGTGAAACAGATATTTCTAAAAGTCCTTACAGAGGTGCTACTGCGCCTGAAATTGATTGGGTTAAGCGCGTTGAAATGCAAGCTTTGGTTCAAAAATATACTACTCATTCCATTAGTTCCACAATTAATCTAGCCAAAGATGTTTCTGTTGATTTGGTAGGTGATATTTACATTGAATCTTGGAGAAAAGGCTTGAAAGGAATTACCGTTTATCGTGATGGTTCAAGAAGTGGAATTTTAGTTGCAAATGATGATAAAAAAGAATCTAAAAAAGATGGTTGTTTTGCTGAAACTATTTTCCCTAAGCGCCCTAAAAAAATTCAAGCAAAAGTTGTTCGTTTCCAAAATGACTATGATAAGTGGGTTGCTGTTGTTGGATTAATTAACAACCAACCTTACGAAATTTTTACAGGTAAATTAGAAGATGCCTTTTTATTGCCAACTTGGCTTGAACAAGGTTGGGTAATTAAAAATAAGGATGAAGATGGAAAAACAAGATACGATTTCCAATTTGAGGATAAACAAGGATATAAAGTAACTTTAGAAGGTTTGTCAAGAACTTTTGATAAAGAATACTGGAATTATGCAAAGTTAATTTCAGGAGTGTTGCGACATGGAATGCCAATACAATATGTTGTAGATTTAATTAATAATTTAAATATGTATGACGAAAATATTAATACTTGGAAAAATGGTATTGCGCGTACATTAAAACAGTTTGTTCAAGACGGCACGGAAGCTGTTGATAAAAAATGTCCTGAATGTGGTGATCCGGAAGGGTTAATTTATGAAGAAGGATGTTTGAAATGTAAAAGTTGTGGACACTCTAAATGTGGATAATTTAAAAATTTGATTTTATTTAAAAAAAACACCAACATAGCCTTATTGTTGGTGTTTTTTTATGCATTCAATTTAAGAGTAATTAATTGTTTTTCTAATTGCAACTGGTTTTAGTAGTAAATTTTCCAAATAATTCAAATCAAGTACATATGCGCCATCATTTTTTGATTTTTCATCTTCTAAAAATGTTTGAATTATTGCTCTTTCTTTGAGACTTAATAGGTTATGCTTTTTTATAAACATACAACAAATCTAAAATATTGATTTATTGCATTAAGTTCTTGAATTTGGGGTTTATATAAATTATTTTGTAATACGTTTATTATAAGATTAATTCCTTATTTTTCGGAAAATTTAAAATAATGAAAGTAATAGGAAAAATATTCGTACTCATGCTTATGGTTACATTTATAGGTTGTACTGTAAATGAAACTCCAGATTTTATAGGTATCAAAAATATTAAAGTTTTAGAATCTACTAAAACCTATGTAACCATAAAAGGCGATGCATTATTTAATAATCCTAATGATATTGGAGGTAAGTTAAAAGTTGATAGAATAAAGGTTTTGATAAATGGAAATGAAATGGCATCTGTATCTTCTCATAGCTTTGAGGTTCCTGTTAAAAAAGAGTTCACCATACCTTTAAAAGTAAATGTTCCTTATGATAGTATTTTTTCAAACAATAATATTGGAGGAATTATTGGAAGCCTGTTTGCAAAAAAAATTGAAGTGAGGTATTTGGGTGAAATTGACTATGAGGTGTTTGGTTTTTCTTATTCCTATAATGTTGATGAAATTGAAAATATGAAAATTAAACTATAAATAACTATTTTTATCAGGTTTCAGAATTAGTAAGAATAATTAGGTATTATTTTGAGAATACAGTACAAATTAAAATTATACGATTTTGAGTAAATAAAAATGTATTTCTCAATTTTAATTCTTTTCATTTTTAACTCAATTCTGTCGGTAATTTGTACATTTACATAACAAATTTTTAAAAATGAATATACATTTTATTGCTATTGGAGGAAGCGCTATGCACAATCTTGCTATTGCATTAGATAAAAAAGGTTTTACTGTAACAGGAAGTGACGATACTATTTTTGAGCCATCAAAATCAAGACTTGCAAAAAGAGGATTATTGCCAAAACAGTTTGGATGGTTTGAAAAAAAGATTTCAAACAATATTGATGTAGTTATTTTAGGGATGCACGCAAAACCTGATAATCCAGAGTTGTTAAAAGCAAAAGAACTAGGACTTAAAATTTATTCATATCCTGAATTTTTATATGAGCAATCTAAAGATAAAACCAGAGTTGTAATAGGTGGATCTCATGGGAAAACAACCATTACATCAATGATTTTACATGTGTTGAATTACCATCAGGTTAATGTTGATTACATGGTTGGAGCTCAATTAGAAGGTTTTGAAACCATGGTACATCTAACTGATAAAAATGAATTTATGGTATTGGAAGGCGATGAGTATTTGAGTTCACCAATTGATATGCGCCCTAAATTTCATTTGTACAAACCAAATATTGCACTAATTAGTGGAATTGCATGGGATCATATTAATGTATTTCCAACATTTGAGAATTATATAGAGCAGTTCTCAATATTTACAAATTCTCTTACAAACGGCGGAATTATGGTTTACAATTGTGAAGATTCCATTGTAAAATCAGTTGTCGAGAAATCCGAAAATCCAATAAAAAAGTATCCCTATACAACCCCAAATTATTCAATAAGAAATGGAATTACATATATAAATACTCTTGATGGAGAATTGCCACTAGAAATATTTGGAAAACATAATTTACAGAATATGGCTGGCGCAAAATTGATTTGCCAACATATGGGAATAGGTGAGGAGAAGTTTTACGAGGCTATTGTTACCTTTAAAGGCGCTAGTAAACGATTAGAGAAAATTGCAGAAAATAATTCAACAGTTGTATTTAAAGATTTTGCCCATTCACCAAGTAAAGTTAAAGCCACAACTAAAGCTGTTAAAAATCAATATTCTAGCCGAAAATTAATAGCTTGTTTAGAACTGCATACCTATAGTAGTTTAAATGCCGATTTTTTAAAAGAATATAAAGGCGCCTTAGATAAAGCAGATATTGCCGTAGTGTTTTATTCTCCTCAAGCTGTTGAAATAAAAAAACTTGACGAAGTTTCGGAACAGCAAATCAAAGATGCTTTAAACAGAGAAGATTTAATTGTATATACTCAACCAACTGAATTTAAAGAATATTTATTCGATCAAAATTTTGAAAACGTTGCTTTGTTACTAATGAGTTCTGGGAATTATGGTGGATTAGATTTTGAAAAAGTGAAAGATTTGTTGTGTTAATTTCGTCTCAAAAGATAAAAGAGTCTTTTAAATTTATATATCTTTGTTTAGACAAAATCCAAATAAGTGTTGGTAACAATAAATACAAAAATTTCAACTTTAATAAAAGAGAATTCTGAAGTTGTTGATGCTATTGCTTCTCTAAATCCACATTTTAAAAAATTAAAGATTCCACTATTACGAAAAGCTTTAGCTCCAAGAGTTACTGTTGCTGATGCTGCAAGAATTGGGGGTGTAACTGTTCAGGAATTTTTAAATAAACTTAAAGAAATAGGTTTTGAAGTTGAAAATGATTCTACTATTTCTGCGAAGGAAAATACTGTTATTATGGATAAAAGTAATGTGATAAGTTTTGATGTTCGTTCTTTAATTGCAAGTGGAACGGATCCATTTAAAGGAATAATGGAGAAAATAAAAATTTTAAATGAAAATCAAACTTTAGAAATTATAAATACGTTTGAACCCATTCCTTTAATCAATGTTTTAAAATCTAAAGGGTTTACTTTTGAAGTAATTCGTAAAAATGATTTAGTTTATACTTATTTTCAAAAAACAAATGGCAGCTGTAATTTGGAAGATGAAAATAGTAATAGTATTTCAGAAAATAATTTTGATGATGTTTATAAAACAAACATTGGAAAAATGGAATATGTAGACGTTCGTCACTTAGAAATGCCAGAACCTATGACTACTATTTTAGAAAAACTTGAGAATATGCAAGAAGGTTTTTGTTTATTGGTTGATCATAAAAAAGTTCCACAGTTTTTATTACCAGAATTAAAGGAGCGAAAGTTTGAAATATTATACAATAAAATTTCAGAAAACCATATTCAATTACTTATTAGAAAACAAAAATGAATGGTTTAAAAACAAATAATGCTCCTTCAAGCAATGTTGTAATTCCTCATTTTATTTATGGAGCTTTCAATTTGTTAATTCTTGCTGTAGTATTGATTTTAGCTGATACTAATTTATTAAAAGAATATTTTAATGCTAAATTGGTGGCAATTACACACATTGCAGTTTTAGGTTGGGCAACAATGATAGTTTTTGGTGCTTTATATCAATTGGTACCTGTGGTTTTTGAAACTACTTTGTTCAGTGAAAAATTGGCTAAAATTACTTTTTGGTTTTTAGCAGTAAGCATATTATTTTTATCATATTCTTTTTGGGTAGGGGCTTACACCACATTATTGCCTTATTCTTCAGTTTGTATGTTTTTTTCACTATTGTTATTTATTGCAAATATTGGTTTAACATATATAAAATTTTCCTTAAAAAACATCAAATCTACATTTGTAATTACTGCAGTTTTTTGGTTGTTGATTACAGGATTAATAGGGGCAGTTATTGCTTTAAATTTTAAGTTTAATTTTTTAACTGAAGTTCATCTTCACTATTTAAAAATTCATGCAACAATTGGGTTAATAGGATGGTTTTTGCTATTAATTATTGGAGTAGGAGCTACTTTAATTCCTATGTTTTTAATTTCTCACGAGTTAAATGAAACTAAATTAAGCTATTCTTATTATCTTATAAATGCCGGTTTAATTTTGGGATTATTAAATTGGTTCTTAATTCAAAATTTGATTGTAGATTTTTTTATTCCACTATTTATTGTTACTGGAGTTTTATGCTTTGTTTCCTTTATTTTTGATTCATATAAGAAGCGTTTGCGTAAAAAATTAGATATAGGTATGCAATATTCAATAATTGCTGTTGCAGCCATTTTTCTACCCATACTATTGATTGGATTTATTATTTTAAATACAACATTTGAATCTGATTTTGTTTATCGGGTTATTACATTTTATGGTTTTTCAATCATTTTTGGTTTGATAACCACCTTAATTCTTGGTCAAACATATAAAACACTTCCTTTTATAGTTTGGTTAAATAAGTATAAAAATTTAGTTGGCAAAACAAAAACACCATTACCCAGAGAACTATATTCTGAAAAAGTAGCGAACATACAGTTTATACTTTACTTTATATTCATAATTTGCTTTATTCTGGGTTTTGTTTTTAATGAAGTTTTAATTTTAAATATAGGAAGTTATGTGTTGTTAATTGTTGCTGTTTTATACAATTTGAACGTGTTTAAAATGATAAATCATAAAATAAAATCTATTAAAAATGACTAACGAAAAAATCACACAATTTGAGCTGGAAGTTTTAGAATTGCTTAAAAATGTAATGGACCCAGAAATAGAAATTAACATTGTAGATTTAGGATTGATTTATGAATTAAATTATAACGGAGTTGATGAAATTGATATCAATTTAACGTTTTCAACACCTTCTTGTCCGTTAGGTGAAACTATTATTTCAAACATTAAAGAAACTATTGCAAAAAAATATCCAACAATAAAAACTGATGTAACTGTAGTTTTCGAACCAAAATGGTCAACAGCTTTAATTAGTGAGGAAGGGAAAAAAATATTAGGATTATAACTTTAATTTTTTTTCCAGAAAAAAGGAGTGAACAATATTAAAACTGTAAATAGTTCTAACCTGCCTATTACCATTAAAAATGAACAAAACCATTTTGCTGGATCAGACAAATGCGCAAAATTATTCACAGGACTCACACTTCCAATTGCCGGCCCAATATTTCCTAATGATGAAGTAGTTGCTCCAATTGCCGATTCAAAATCTAAGCCTAAAAAAGTTAAAATAACTGAGCCTGAAATAAAAATTCCCATATATATAACAAAAAAGGAAAGAATATTAAAAACAATATTTTGCGGTATTGCTGTGCCATCGTATCGAACAGGAATTATGGCATTAGGATGCAATAACTTCTTAAATTCGAGCACACTGTTTTTCATAATAACAATATGTCTTACAATTTTAACACCACCACTTGTTGAACCTGCTGAACCACCAATAAAAAATAGCGAAAAAATAAGCATAGTGGCTAATGAATTCCACATTGTAAAATCAGCAGTTACAAAGCCTGTTGTAGTCGCTATTGAAACAACTTGAAAAACTGCATGCCTAAAAGCGCTTTCAGTTTCTCCCCAAGGTTTCGGATGTTCAATACTAGTTATTAAATTTGGATCTTGAAAATTAATAATTATTACAGCAATGACAACCGTAAAAACAATAACGCCAAAAAAGTAATACTTAAATTCTTCACTTCTAAATACTTTGTAAATTTTACCCTTTAAAGCAAAATAAGTAAGTACAAAGTTCGTTCCAGCTACAAACATAAATGCTGTAATAATATATTGAATTAATGGCATTCCGTTGTAATGGGCAATACTTGCATTTTTAGTTGAAAATCCACCTGTACTCATAGTTGCCATTGCATGATTTATTGCATCAAACCAAGTCATTCCTGCAGCTTTTAATAAAAAGAATTCAGTGAACGTTAAAGAGAAATATATTAACCAAAGGCGTTTTGCAGTTTCGGTAATTCTCGGGTGCATTTTATCAGCAGAAGGGCCTGGAGCTTCCGCCATAAATAGCTGCATTCCACCAATTCCAAGTAAAGGTAAAATGGCAACAGCTAATACAATAATACCCATACCACCTATCCAGTGAGTAGCGCTTCTCCAAAAAAGAATTCCTTTTGGCATAGACTCAATATCTTTTAAAATAGAAGATCCTGTTGTGGAATATCCTGAAATTGTTTCAAAAAAGGCATTGGTGAAATTAGGGATGGTTTCTGTGAAAACATAAGGCAATGTTCCTGTAAACGATAACATTAACCAACCCAAGGTTACAATCATGTATCCTTCTTTTTTTCCTAAATTCTTTTTAGCTTTTCTGTTAAAAATCCATAATAAAAAACCAAGAGAAATAGTTGTAATACCAGCGGTTAAAATACCCCATTGCTCAGGCTCATTATGGTATACGCTAAAAGGAACAGCAATTAGCATAAACAACCCGTTCATCATAGAGGTTAATCCTAAAATACTGATGATAATTTTGAGGTTAAGTTGTTTCATTATTAGTTAAATAGTTTTTCAACTTTGTGAATAGCTTCAGGTAAACAGAAAACAACAGCTTTATCACCAGCTTGTATTTGAAAATCCCCAAAAGTCATTAGTGCAACGCCATTTCTAATTACGCCTCCAAAAACAGCCTTTTTTGTAAGTTTAATATTTTTAACAACATTTTTAGTTACAGGAGAGTTTTCTTTTACTAAAAATTCTAAAACTTCAGCATCTACGTTATGCAAGTTTGCTAACTTTAAAACTTCACCTTTTCGTACATGTTTAAAAAGAGCACTCGCAGCTAATAATTTCTTATTTATTAAAGTATCAATTCCAATTGTTTGAGAAATATTAATGTAATCCATGTTTTCAACCAAAGCAATGGTTTTTTTAACACCTTTAGATTTTGCAACTAGGCAAGACATAATATTAGTTTCCGAGTCGCCAGTAACTGCAACAAAAGCATCCATACCAGCAATGTTTTCTTCTTCTAAAAGCTCAACATTTCTTCCGTCCCCTTTAATAACTAGTACATTAGGTATTTTTTCAGCTACTTCAAAGGCTCTTTGTTGCTTAATTTCAATTAACTTAATATTGAAAGTGTCACATAAATTTCGAGCTGCTTTCACACCAATTTTACTTCCACCTAAAATCATCACATCTTTTACTCCAAATTGAGTTTTACCCATTAAAGTGTATAATTTTTTAATACTTTCTTTAGGAGTTGAAAAGTAAATTTGGTCGTTAGCCTTGTAAATGGTATTTCCTCTTGGAATAATAGTCTCATCACTATTTTCAGGTTTTATTGCAATGGTAATAAACTGAACGTCGGTAAATTTTTCACGTGCTTCTTGCACGGTTAAATTGATAAGAGGTGAATTGTATTCTAAAGTGCTCCCTAAAATATTTAGGGTGCCATTTTCAAATTGAATGGTATCGTTAAAAGCTGATTGGTGTAGCAACATTTTTATTTCATCAGCTGCTAATTCACCTGGAGAAATCATACTGTCTATACCAAATTCAGTAAAATCAATTTCTGAATTTTGAATGAATTCGTGGCTTGAAATACGTGCAATAGTTTTTTTTGCACCTAGCTTTTTAGCTATTACAGAGATAGTAAAATTTGTGTTTTGTGACTCAGTTACAGCTAAAAAAATATCGGCTTTATCAATATTAATTTCCTTAAGAAGTTTAATGGAAGTAGCATCACCTTTTTTTGTAATAACATCTATGTGACTACTTGCATATTCAAGGCGTTCTCCATCCAGATCTACAAGATAAGTATCTTGAGCATCAAAAGATAGGAGTTTGGCTAAGTGAAATCCAACATCCCCTGCACCTACAATAATAATTTTCATACATTAAGAGTATTTACTCTAAATAGAGTTTTTTTAATTCTGAAAATGAAGCAGCTAATAAATTATTCATGTCCAAGAATTGATACAAAGATATTACTCTTATCTTTGAAAAAAAAATATTGTTTATGAGTTATGAAAAAACGTTTTCAATAAAATTGTGGGCTGAAGACGATAGACCACGAGAAAAATTATTGCTAAAAGGAAAAGAAGTACCTTCTGATGCTGAATTAATTGCAATATTAATTGGATCAGGAAGCAGGAATGAAAGTGCAGTAGATTTGGCAAAAAGAATTTTAGCATCAGTTGACAACAACCTTAATAAATTAGGAAAACTTTCGGTTTTTGATTTACAAAAATTTAAAGGAATTGGAGATGCTAAAGCTATTTCAATAATAACAGCATTAGAATTGGGAAGAAGAAGAAGGTTGGAAGAAGCTCTAATATTACCTAAAATAAATTGTAGTAAGGATGTTTTTAAATTAATGCAACCCATAATTGGAGAGTTGTTACATGAGGAGTTTTGGATAATTTATTTAAATAATTCAAATAAAGTGCTTTTTAAGTACCAGTCTAGTAAAGGTGGTTTAACAGGTACTTTAGTAGATAGTAGAATAGTTTTAAAAAAAGCAATTGAATTACATTCTACTGCTATAATTTTATGTCATAATCACCCGTCGGGCAAGCTAAAGCCTAGTAATGCCGACAAGATAATAACATCTAAATTATTTAAGGGTGGAGAAACTCTGGATATAAAAGTTTTAGATCATATAATTATTACCGAAAATGATTATTTTAGCTTCGCAGATGAAAATTTACTTTAAAGCAATACGATAAAGATGTTACTGGTTTATACAAATAAAATTACACCTCGATTAAAATATATTTTCAAACATTATTTTATTAGAATTCTCCAAATTCCAGTTTCATTTACCACTAAGGTTGAAGAATTCGTTGCGCATAGTGGTCCAAAAATTTCGTATTCGAAAGCTCCTTTAGGAACTGAATTTTTTATTAGAAGTAACGATTTATTATTTGAACAGGGAATAAATGATATTGAAATTAATGTTTTAAAATGGGACGATGTGGCTTGTTTTTTTCCAACAGGAGAGAAATCAACTATTCCTTTTGATATTTTTGCTGCTGGATTTTATTTAATTTCGAGGTACGAAGAGTATCTACCTCATGTTCAAGATGAGCATGAACGATTTCCGTCTCAAGAAAGCATTGCCTTTAAAAATAACTTTTTAGAAAAACCAGTTATAGATATTTGGGCCTATAAATTACTTGATTTGTTAAAGGAATATTTTCCAAATTACGATTATAAAACAAGAAAGTTTAAATACATTTCAACATTTGATGTTGATAATGCTTATGCCTATAAAAATAAAGGAATTGTTCGGACAATTGGTGGATTTGCAAATGATGTTTTTCAATTACGGTTGGTAAATTTTTGGAATAGGTTGTTAACTGTGCTAAATTTTAGAAATGATCCTTTCGACACCTACAATGAAATATTACGAATACATAAAAAATACAATATTGAAACCTTATTTTTTGTTTCGCTAGGTGATTATACAACTTTCGATAAAAATGTTTCCTCCTCGAATAGCACTTATAAATCGTTATTAAAATCATTAGCTGATTATGTGAAAGTTGGGTTACATCCTTCATACTTTACATTAAAAGATGAGGGGATGTTAAAAAAAGAAAAAATTAGACTGGAACAAATTATTAATACACCAGTAAAGTTTTCTCGTCAGCACTATTTAAGGTTTTCAATGCCTGAAACCTATCATACTTTATTGGATTTAGATATTTTAGAAGATCATACAATGGGCTATGCAAAACAAGTAGGATTTAGAGCAAGTACTTGTACACCTTTTTATTTTTACGATTTAGATTTTGAAATTCAAACTCCTTTAAAAGTCTTTCCTTTTGCTTTTATGGATGGTGCACTAAAAGTTCATATGGATTTATCTAATGAAGATAGTTTTGCTACTATTTTAAAGCTAATTGATGAAGTGAAAAATGTAAATGGAACTTTTATATCTCTTCTGCATAATGATACCGTAAGTAATAAAGGTATGTGGGAAGGTTGGAAAGTAATTTACAGAAAAATGGTAAAGGAATTGGTATGATTCGGTGTTTAAAAAGAAATGATATAGATATTGAAAAATATGATTCTTGTATTGAAAATTCATTTAATTCAAGAATTTATGCATATAGCTGGTATTTAGATATTGTAGCAGATAATTGGGATGTGTTGGTTTTAGATGATTATGAAGCTGTGATGCCTTTAACTTGGAGACAAAAATATTTCATAAAATATATTTATCCACCAGCTTGGACACAGCAATTAGGTGTTTTTGCTATAAGAGAAACTTCAGAAGAACTTATATTAAAATTTATTAAAGCTATACCAAGGAGGTTTAAAAAAATTACCATTCAATTTAATTCTGAGAATAAATTTAATTATAAAAAATTAACGGAAAGAGTCAATTATATTTTGTCTTTGGATAAACCTTATGAGGAAATTTATAAAGATTTTAAGAGAGATAGAAAGTATAGACTAAATCAATCAAAAAAGTTTAAAATACAGCTTTTTAAAGGGGAAATTAATGATTTAATTTCTACAGGAAAGACTCATTATGCTCATATAAATATTTCTGACGAGGACTATGAGAAATTATTAATTATAGGAAAATTTGAACATGTTTTTATCGTTTCTGCTTATTTAAAAGGAGGTTTTTTAGGAGGTGTTTTATTTTTAAAATCAAAGAATAGAATAACTTATTTATTTTCAGTTGCCAATTCCATAGGTAAAGAAAAGCAAGTAATAAGTTTAATTATAAATTCTATTTTTAAAAAATATCAAAATACAAATACAGTTTTTGATTTTGAAGGGTCAATGATAAAAGGAGTTGCTGATTTTTATAAAAGTTTTGGAGGTAGAATAGAGAATTATAATCAAATATCATTCTTTAATTGAGATTGTTTATTATTAATCCCAATTCTTTGTAGTTTAACAAAGTGCCAATATAAAAATATTGAAGAGGCTATATGTGAAATGTTTATAGTCAAACAAGCTCCTATAAATTTATACTTTGGAATAAATATAATTGCCGTTATAACAGTTACTAAACACCCTAGATAGGATTTGTTTTTTAATATAGAAAGCTTTCCTTTTCCTGCGAAATAATGACCAATAATATTTGATGAGGCAATGGCAATAATTCCTGGGATTAAATAAATAACTATTGTTTTTACTTCATTAAATGAATCACCAAAAATGAAAGTAAAAATTTCATTCGGAATAAACCATATGGTAGTTGAAAATATTATTCCAATAAAAAAATTTTGTCTAACCAGTAGTGATGTTCTTTTGATATTTTCATTTTCGTTAGCAGAATTAATAACATATGAATAATGAATAGATGATGTACTTTTACTAACAATCCAAAGTGCTTCTGAAATAGCAACTGCAACTGAAAAAACACCTAATTCGTGATACCCTAGAAATTCAGCAATAAAGTAAAATGTTAAACGGTAATTTAAAAACTGAAAAAGATTACTTACTTCACTATTAAAGCCATAATAGCTAATTTTTTTGACTATTGGCAGTTGAATTTTTGTAATAATGAATGGTTCATTCTTATTAAGTAATAATATTCCTGCTAATATAATTGCACCATATGCGAAGTAGTTTGCATAAAAATATGAGTTAATTGAGGTTATATTGAATAAATAATAAAGAATTATTAGGAAAAAGAAAATGGCTATTGGAGGTAGAGCCAAAAAAATATTATACTTTTTAATATCATTTTTTCCTAAAAAATATAATGTAAAAGTATTAGCTAAAGAATTGAAAAATGAAATTACAAAAAAATGCGTAAAATTATTGAAATTATTATGTAACGAAAACAAAATAGCTCCTATAATTGAGATTATAAAAGATCCTAAAAATGCTATTAATAATAATTCATTCTTTTTAGTTTTTTGAGTATGAAAAGCAACAGTACTGCCAGAAAAAATATTGTTTACAATTATTATTATTGAAATGTTCAACATAACTAAAGCAATTTCCCCTCGACCATCTGATTTCCAAATTTGCGTTGTAAAAATTACTATCAAAAAGTTGATTAATAATATTGAAGATCTAGAAAATATTGTATTTATTGAACTTTTATAACTCATTAATTTAAATTTTGTGTAAAAATTAAAAAGTTATTTTCAATAATTTGCCAATTATAGTTTAAAGAATAATTGTTGCGGGCTGTTTTACAATGCTTTAAATATAAGTTGGAGTTTTTACAGTAATTTGAAAGAATCATAGCGATGTTCTCTGAATCTTTCGGATTAACCAAATATCCAAAATTTTTAATATTTATTTCTTTTTTTATAGCTCTTAAATTTGAAAAAATAATAGGTCTTTCTAGTGCGATGTAATAAAACAGTTTTATAGGTAAACAATGTGTGTTTTCAAAATCAACTGATCTTAAATCCATAAAAATGTCTGTATTTTTAATTAAATCAATATATTTAAATAGTGGTTGATATTTATAATATTCAATATTATTAGATTTTTTCAAACGTTCAATTTTCTTTTTACATAGATTTTCATCTTCAGCAACAAAGTTCCCAATTATTTTAATATTGATCGTAATGGTAGGCCTTAGCTTATTTATAGTTTTTATGACATTGACGAAGTTTACAAACCCTTTTTCAATACTTAAAGGACCAGAATAACATAAATTCAATTCATTTTTAATTGGCTTAGCTATGTTTAAAGGGAATAAATTTTTTTTAGGATAATACGAGATTGTTATATTAGGTTTTCTTGAGTATAAAAATTTTGGAATAATACTCTTATAATATTCCCCAAAAATAAAAGCATCACTTAATTTCTGGGCATATATATCAAAAAATAAATATTTAAAAAAATGAAACCATTTTGTTGAGAATGAGTGTTTCTTTATATTTTTTTTTGATGGATAAAACTCTGTAATATCATATATGATTTTTACCTTTGAAATTTTTCTGTACTTAGCAGCAGCAATGACTGTTAGTGGTTCTGAACAAATTATAATTGATGGATTAAAATTTGATAATGATTTAATAAATAAATATATTTTTTTTCGTATTGATAGGTTATTTCCATTAAAACTGTCGTTTGAAATATTTTCATCAATATTTTCAACATTTTGACTAAAACTACTAATAAGTTGAACTTCATGTCCTTTTTTTAATAATGAAATTGCCATATGATGATAAATTCTGTCATCAAAAGAAAAGTGTGTTGAAGTAATTAGTGAAATTTTCATTTTAATTTTTAGAAAATTTTGTTCTTTAAAATTCAAATATACCATTATTAACATGATATTTAGATCTTAATTTTTCTTTAACTTTTCACGATATTATTTTTTAGTTTATTTACATTATTTTTAACCAATGAAAATAAACCACATTTTTTTCGATTTAGATCATACACTCTGGGATTTTGAAAAAAATTCAGATTTGGCATTTGAATCTGTTTTTGAAAAACATAAAATCAATATTGGTGTCTCCAAGTTTTTACATTATTATAAAAATATCAACCAGCATTACTGGAAACTGTATAGAGAAGAAAAAGTTACAAAAGCCGAACTTCGATATGGAAGGTTGAAAGATACATTTGTAAAGGCAAATATGAATGTTTCTGATACGGTAATTGATATGTTAGCTTTTGATTATATTGAAGTTTTACCGACTAATAATAACTTATTTGAAGGAACACAAGAAATTTTAGAACATTTACAAGGCAGTTACCAATTACATATTATCACCAATGGTTTTAATGAGGTTCAGTTTAAGAAAATGGAAAATTCAGGGATTATTAGGTTTTTTGATAAAATAATTACTTCCGAAGAGGTTGGTGTAAAAAAACCAAATCCTAAAATTTTTCAATATGCTTTGGAAAAAACGAAAGCAAAGTCGCAGGAGTCAATTATGATAGGCGATAATTGGGAAGCTGATATTATGGGAGCAAAAAATGCAGGGCTAGATGTAATATTTTGTAATTTTGATTTACAGCCAGTTGGTGAAAACATTAAATCAGTGCACAATTTAATTGAAATTAAAAAGTTTTTATAATAGGCTGCTAGTCTGCTAATAACCTCAAAAAGATAATGAAACTATTCAAATTTTTAATTTTACCTCTATTAATAATTGGAACTCAAAGTTGTACAGAAGAGGTGGATTTTAACCAAATTGATGATGCTAGTTTGCAAACTTCGTATATTTTTACATTGGCATATGTAAATTTCACGGCCCCAAATTTTTTGAACAATAACAATGAAGAAATTGAAGTAATTTCAGATTTTATTATTAGAAAATTTGATGATTCAGGTAAAGATTATTTAGAAAAAGTGGAACTGACTCTGGAAATTGAGAATACTTTTGATAGGAACTTTATTTTTTCAGTGGATTTTTATAATGAAATTGGTGATTTAATTTATACAGTTGCACCTGTAATAAATATTGCTGAAAATTCTGAGTTAACAACAATTCTGGAGATTCCGGCTGAAGATACACATTATTTTTACGAAGCTAAATTTTTTGGATTCACCTTTGTTTTACCACCGAGTAATTCTGGAAATACCATTGATTTGTCTACAGAAGGAACTTTAACTTTTAGATCAGCTATCGAGTTGTTTTTTAATTTTAGTTAGGTATGAGAAAAATAATATTTTTAATTTTTCTTGTATTCACATTAGGTTATTCACAAAACAAACAATTATTATACGATTTTCATGAATTACCCCAAACACTCTTGTTAAATCCTGGAGCAGAGTTTAGTTCAAAATTTCATATTGGATTTCCTTTATTGTCAAAAATTGATTTTCAAGCTGGTTCCTCAGGGTTTTCAGCGTATGATATTTTCAATGATGACGGTGTAAATATCAACACCAAAATAAAGAAAGTTATTGATAATTTTGGGAAAAGCGAAGTTTTTACTTTAAATCAACAGTTAGAAGTTTTAAGTGCGGGTTATAAATTACCAAATAGTAGTTATTTAAGTTTTGGTTATTATCAGGAATTAGATATTGTGTTTAGATTCCCAAAAGATATGGTTGATCTTTTTTATGATGGAAATTCTGAAATAAATCGTCGATATGAACTAGATAAATTTGGTATTAGGGCTGAAATGTTAGGAGTATTTCATATAGGCTTAACAAAAAAACTGAATAATAATATGCAAATTGGTGCCAGAGCAAAAATTTACTCAGGTGTTTTCAATATTAGGTCAAAAATAAATTCTGCAGTATTTTATACTGAGTATGGAACTAACAATATCTACAACCATCATTTGGAAAACATAAATGCTTATATGGATTCATCAGGAATAATTTTTGATAAGAATGAGGAAGATGTTTTAAAGGACATTCCTAAAAAAATATTATTAGGCGGTAACCTTGGGCTAGGAGTAGATTTAGGGTTTACAAATTGGTTAAATGATCAAGTTACTGTAACAGGGAGTATTTTAGATATAGGTTTTGTAAATAATTCAAAAAATGTGGAGTCTTATAGGTCTAAAGGTGCATATCAACTTGAAGGAATTCAATTATTATTTGATCCTAACAATCCGCAGGATTATTGGCAAAATTTAGAAGATGATTTTGAAAAAAATGTTGTTACAGATACCATTTTCAAAAATTATATTACATTAAGACCATTAAAGTTAAATGGATCAGTCAGTTATAAATTTGGAAGACCTCGTTTGGATGAATGCAGATTTCAAAAATATCCAAACATATATTCAAACAAAGTTGGGTTTCATTTATATTCTACCTTAGGGAAAATCAATTCTCAAGCTGCGGCTACACTTTTTTTTGAAAGACGAGTAAATAAAAATGTACAAGCAAAAATCACATATACTGTTGATTCTTATTCATTTAAAAATATTGGTTTAGGGATTTCAACGAAGTTAGGAGCCTTTAATTCCTATTTACTGGTTGATAATTTGCTCAATTTCAGCAATCTTTATAGTGCTAGAAGTGCAAGTGTTCAAGCAGGAATTAATTTTATTTTTAATGATAAAAATTAGTACATTTACGCTCATTATTTAATTTGCACGTATGAATAAGGTTTTATTTTTCTTCATTTTTTTATTCTGTTTTTCATTTGTTTCAGCACAAAAAAGTGTTAACAATTATAAATATGTATTAGTGCCAAAACAGTTTGAATTTCAAAAAGGTCAGGATACTTACAAAGTAAATTCATTGACTAAATTTTTGTTTAACCGGGCTGGGTTTAAAGCTTTTTTTATGGATGAAGCATTGCCTGAAGATTTGAGTAAAAATAGATGTTTAGCTTTAAAAGCTGTGGTTGTTGATGAATCGTCAATGTTTAAAACTAAAGCTAGGATTAACTTGATTGATTGTTATAATAATTCAGTTTTTACTTCAGAAATAGGGGTGTCAAAAGAAAAAGAGTTCAAAAAATCATATCACGAAGCAATAAGAAATGCATTTGTTGGTGTTGAAGAATTGAATTACAAATACAGCCCTATTAATAGTGTTGAAAAAAAAGAAGTAGCTGTTGATAAGGAAGTTGTTCCGACAAAAACAGAGCAAATAAAGCCTCAAATTATTAAGAAGGAATTGGTTGAAAGTAAAAAGCCTGTTGTATTAAAAATGGCAAAAAAAGATATTGCAGTTAAAGAAGCAATACATGAAAAAAGAATAAATAAACCTTCTGAATTATCCATAGTAGGTAGCTATTTATTTGATAAATGGGGTAAAAGTCAGGTAATTCAAAATGGTGAAAATTACAGTGTTTTGGGAGGGGATGAAAATTTTATATTCGCAACGATATACAAAACTTCAAAACCAAATTTATTTATCATAAAATGGGTTACCAATAAACAACCGCAATTAGTTGAATTTACTTCAGAGGGAAATTTAAAAATTGACTTTTCAAAAGGCGTTGAAGTGATAATAAGAGGATAATGTTTTTGAACTAATAGATGATTTTCAGATTAATACCCATATTTATCTTTCCATCTCTTTTTTAGAAAATCACGTATATTTTGTTCGCGAGCATTATTTCCTGGCTCGTAAAAGGTTGTGTTTGTAATTTCATCAGGTAAAAATTCTTGGTCAGTGAAGTTGTTTTCGTAGCTGTGCGCATATTTATAATTTTTTCCATAGTCTAACTCTTTCATTAGTTTGGTAGGGGCATTTCTTAAATCGAGCGGAACCGATAAGTCACCAGTTTCTTTAACTAATATTTGTGCTTTCCCAATAGCTTCGTAACTGGCATTGCTTTTTGGTGAGCTTGCCAAATAAGTGGCACACTGACTTAAAATTATTCGTGATTCAGGAAAACCAATGGTATTTACAGCCTGAAATGCATTATTTGCCATAATTAAAGCAGTAGGATTTGCATTTCCAATATCTTCACTAGCTAATATTATTAGGCGTCGGGCAATAAATTTAGCATCTTCGCCACCTTCAATCATTCTTGCCAGCCAATACACAGCTCCGTTTGGGTCACTACCTCTAATAGATTTTATAAATGCAGAAATAATATCGTAGTGCTGTTCTCCAGTTTTATTATATAAAACCGTGTTTTTTTGGATTTTTGAAAGCACTAAATCATTGGTTATTATAATTGGTTCTTCTTCACTATTAACAACTAATTCAAAAATATTCAACAATTTTCTGGCATCACCTCCTGAAATTTTTATCAATGCTTCTGTTTCTCTAATGTCAATTTTTTTCTTCGAAATAAATTCATCGGTTTTTAAAGCACGATTTAATAATTGCTCTAAATCAACTTTGCTAAACGAATTTAAAATGTACACTTGGCAGCGAGATAGTAATGCTGGTATAACTTCAAAACTTGGATTTTCAGTTGTTGCACCAATTAAAGTTATCCATCCCTTTTCAACAGCACCTAATAAAGAATCTTGCTGCGATTTACTAAATCTATGAATCTCATCAATAAATAAAATAGGGTTTTTAGTTGTAAACAACCCACCACTTTGTTTCGCTTTATTTATAACATCTCTAACATCTTTTACGCCAGAACTAATAGCACTTAAAGTATAAAATGGCCTACCAGAATCTTTAGCAATAATATTAGCCAATGTAGTTTTCCCAATTCCAGGAGGCCCCCAGAATATAAGGCTTGGAATTAACCCTTGTTTTATTTGTTTGGTAAGTGCGCCTTGTTCACCAACCAAATGTTTTTGACTAATAAAATCTTCAAGGCATATTGGTCTTATGCGTTCTGCAAGTGGTTTATTCATTTAGTAAAAATAGTAATAATATTAATTTTTTGGGCGTTCCACTGCATTTCATTTGTGTCAGGCTATTCGCTTAATATTTTTTGATTCCAAATAAGGATATCGCTACTATCCTTAACGCATTTAATTTCATAAAATACACTATATTTATGCGATGGGTGAGAATCAATTTAAATTTAAGTTAAATGCTGTTGTTATACCTTTTGTAATGGTGTTTGTAATTTGGTTTGTTTACTGGATTGAGTATTATTTTCATACAAATTTTAATAATTATGGAATTTTTCCAAAATCAATAAAGGGTTTAAGAGGAATATTTTTTTCTCCATTTATTCATAGTTCTACACAGCATTTATTTAATAATTCAGTTCCTTTAGCCGTTATGTTGTGGGCACTCTATTATTTTTACAATAAAATAGCGAACGTTATATTATTTGGAGGGTTGTTATTAACAGGAATTTTAACTTGGTCTTTTGCTCGTCCCTCTTTTCATATTGGAGCAAGTGGAGTAGTATACTTATTGGTGAGTTTTATATTTTTTAGTGGAGTATTTAGAAAATATTATCGCTTAATTGCTTTGTCTCTTACAGTTGTGTTTTTATACGGAAGTATGATCTGGTATATTTTTCCAATGGAAGATAAAATATCCTGGGAGGGTCATTTATCAGGATTTATAGTAGGATTTGTTTTTGCGTATTTGTATAAAAATAAAGGCCCAAAACCTGAGCAATTTCAATTTTCAGAAAATAAAGAGTTTGAAGAATTATTTGACGAAAATGGTAATTTTGTTCCTCCAGAAGAAATTAGCGAAGATGTAGAATAAAGAAAAGGCGAGCACACTGCTCGCCTTTATGGTTTTTTTAGGTGTAAAAAAACTTCTTAAATTAATACATTTTCAGCATAAATGGCTTTTATAATTTTGTTAAAGGTATCACTTGGTCTCATAGCTTTAGTTGCTAATTCAGTATTAGGCATATAGTAACCATTTAGGTTTATATTGCTTCCTTGTGCACCGTTTAGCTCAACTAATATTTTTGGTTTTTGTGCTAAAAGTTCTTCAGCAATTTTCGTAAATAATAATTTTAAATGAGCATCTTTAGTTTGTTTTGCCAATGCCTCTGCCCAATAAAGCGATAAGTAAAAATGGCTACCTCTGTTATCTAATTCATATACCTTTCTTGAAGGCGATTTTTTGTTTTCTAAAAATTTATCAGTGGCTTCATCTAAAGTTTCAGCTAATATAAGTGCTCTTGAATTGTTGAAATTTTCACCTAAATGTTCTAATGAAACAGCGAGCGCTAAAAACTCACCCAATGAATCCCATCGTAAATGGCCTTCTTTTACAAATTGTTGTACGTGTTTTGGTGCTGAACCTCCTGCGCCTGTTTCAAATAGTCCTCCACCATTCATTAAAGGAACAATAGATAACATTTTTGCGCTTGTACCAACTTCTAAAATTGGAAATAAATCAGTTAAAAAGTCACGTAGTACATTTCCTGTAACCGAAATTGTGTCTAAACCTTTGTTAATTCTATCTAAAGTATATAATGTAGCACGGTATGGCGACAGAATTTGGATATCTAGCCCTGTTGTATCATAATTAGGTAAATAAGTAGTTATTTTTTTAATTAATTGAGCATCGTGAGCTCTATCTTTATCTAGCCAAAATACTGCAGGAGTGTTAGTTGCTTTTGCTCTTTTTACAGCAAGTTTTATCCAATCTTGTATGGGTGCATCTTTTACCTGACACATTCTCCAAATATCACCTTGTTCAACTTGGTGTTCTAATAAAACATTACCAGAAGTGTCAACAATACGCACAGATCCATTTCCTTGAATTTCAAATGTTTTGTCGTGTGAGCCATATTCTTCAGCTTTTTGAGCCATTAAACCAACATTAGGAACTGTTCCCATAGTTGTTGGATCAAATGCACCATGATTTTTACAAAAATCAATTGTAGCTTGATAGATACTAGCGTAACTACTATCAGGAATAACAGCTTTTGTGTCTTGTTGCTCCCCTTTAGAGTTCCACATTTGTCCTGAAGTACGAATCATTGCAGGCATAGAAGCATCTATTATCACATCACTAGGAACGTGAAGGTTTGTAATCCCTTTGTCTGAATTTACCATGGCTAAAGCCGGACCATTTTCATAACAAGTACGAATATCATCTTCAATTGCTATTCTTTGTTTTTCAGGTAAAGTTTGAATTTTAGAAATTAAATCTCCTAATCCATTATTTTCTTCAACACCAATTCTTTCTAAAATTTCTTTATTTTTTGTAAACACATCTTTAAAAAATGTTTTTACTGCATGTCCAAAAATTATTGGGTCAGAAACTTTCATCATAGTTGCTTTCATATGCAATGAAAACAATACATCATTTTTTTTAGCATCAGCTATTTGTTCCTCTAAAAAAGAAATTAAAGCATTTTTACTCATTACAGTTGCATCAATAATTTCTCCTTTAAGTAAAGGAGTGTTTTCTTTTAATGCAGTAATTGAGCCGTTATCATCAACAAATTCAATTTTAACATTGGTACTATCTGAAATAGTCAATGATTTTTCATTTGATCTAAAATCATGTTCCCCCATTGTTGCAACATGAGTTTTAGAATCAGGAGACCAGGCACCCATTGAATGGGGGTTGTTTTTAGCAAAATTTTTCACTGCTTTTGGAGCTCTACGATCTGAATTACCTTCTCGTAAAACAGGGTTAACAGCCGATCCTTTTACTGAGTTATATTTTTGTTGAATAGTTTTTTCTTTATCTGAACTTGGGTCTTCTGGGTAATCAGGTATTTTGTAACCTAAATTTTGTAACTCTTTTATTGCAGCATTTAATTGTGGAACTGATGCTGAAATATTTGGTAGCTTGATAATATTAGCTTGAGGTTTTTTAACCAATTCACCTAATTCAGCTAAATAATCTGAAATTTGTTGCTCAGGTGTTAAATATTCTGGAAAAATGGCTAAAATTCTAGCTGCTAAAGAAATGTCTTTTGTTTCAATATTTATGTTCGCAGGAGATGTAAATGCTTTTACAATTGGTAAAAATGAATAAGTAGCTAAAGCCGGAGCTTCATCGGTTTTTGTGTAAATAATTTTTGGTGAAATGCTCATATTTAGTTATTGGTTAATATTCGCTATAATTTAGTAATGAGAGTGAATTGTAGCGGTTAAATTGATTTAAATTTGAAATTGAGCAAATGTACTAATATTTGTGAAAATATCTGCTTCGAAAACGTTATAAATGGGGGTTTTAAATTTAATTTAATGTAAAAAAAAGTATGAAAAATTACGACATTTGTAATAGAGGTGAAAAAACAAAAGCCATCATATTGATTTCTCAGTATCATGGCTTTTTGCTGAAACAATTTTTTAATAAGTCTTCAGCTGCTTCCAACTGCTTTTGATGATCATTTGCAATCTCATCACAATTAAAATAGAACTTCATCTTGTTGGTTTCTTACGAATCACAACTTCTTATCAACAAACGTTTCTTTCAAAATAGTTTTTAAAACTTTGTTGTTATTTGTTAAAATAACTTGCTTTAATCTACTATTTCAAAGGTGTTTTTAAAATCTTGATTCCATTTATTCATGCTAAATACCTGGGCACATTACTTTTTCAAGTTTGATTTTAAAAACGATGTTCAAGAACATTTCGAATTTCACATTGGCTTTGCTTTTGTTCTTCCTTAAAATTTACATTTTAAAAATTCTCTCCAACATCTCCGTGAATTCTTTTATAAATTAAAGACACTAAATTCAAAAAAACAAATTTGTAAGTAATTTAATGTCAACAAAATATGAACCGCACTTATTAACAATTGTTAATAATGAAAAACCCGTTTTGATTAATCAAAACGGGTTTTAAATAATTTCTTTTAAAAGCTTAAGAACGTCTTCTTTCTTTAATTCTTGCTTTCTTACCAGTTAAACCTCTAAAGTAATAAATACGAGCTCTACGTACTTTACCTTGTTTGTTAACTTCAATTTTTTGAATTGCAGGTAAATTTACTGGGAAGATACGCTCAACACCAACTGTACCTGACATTTTTCTAATGGTAAATGTTTCAGAAGCACCAGTACCTCTTTTTTGTATTACAGTACCTCTAAAAAACTGAGTTCTAGTTTTGTCTCCCTCTTTAATTTCATAATAAACTGTAATTGTATCACCAGCTTGAAATTGTGGGAATTCATTTTTAGCTACAAATTCGTCTTGTACAAACTTTACTAAATTTTCCATTTTTAAATTTTTAATGGGTTTTTCATAAATCAACATTCACGATTTTCGTCAGAGGTTAATTTTGAGAGTGCAAATTTAATTAAAAAAATTAGTCTTCCAACAAATCGGGCCTAATTTTTTTAGTTCTTTCCAACGCTTGATCGTTTCTCCATTCCTCAATTTTTGGGAAATTGCCGGATAATAGAATTTCAGGGACTTTATTTTCTTGATATTCTGAAGGTCTGGTGTAAACCGGAGGTGAAAGTAAATCATCTTGAAATGAATCGGTTAATGCTGATGTTTCATCACCTAAAACTCCAGGTATTAATCTTATAATAGCGTCGCATAATACTGCAGCACCTAATTCTCCACCGCTTAAAACATAGTCGCCAATAGAAATTTCTTTGGTTATAAATAAATCTCTAACCCGTTGATCAACGCCTTTATAATGTCCGCATAGGATGATTATATTTTTCTCGAGTGATAGTGTATTTGCTGTTTTTTGATTTAAGGTTTGTGCATCAGGGGTCATGTAAATTATTTCGTCATAATCCCTTTCTTTTTTTAATTGTGAAATACACGTATCAATTGGTTCGATCATTAAAACCATACCTGCTCCACCACCAAACTGATAATCATCTATTTTTCCATAATCATTTAATGCATACGTTCGTAAATCATGAAAATGAACTTCTACCAAATTTTTGTCAATAGCACGTTTAATGATGGAGTATTCAAACGGACTTTTAATTAATTCAGGTGAAACGGTTATAATATCAATACGCATGCTGCAAATATAATCTATAAGTTGAAAATTGAAAATATTACAGGTTGAAAGTTAAAAAACAGAAGTTAAATCATTGGTTTATAATTCGGCTTTTATCATTCGGTCAACCTGATAGAAATCTTTTTTTAATTTAATATTTTGAAATCCTTTTTTACTTAATAAATCAATCATAGGTTTTCCTAAATATTGGTTAATTTCAAAAAATAAACTTCCATTTTTATTCAAATAATTCATAGCTAAATTAGCTATTTTATTATAAAATAATAGGGGATTGTCGTCTTTAACAAACAGTGCTAGATGCGGTTCGTTTTTTAGTACATTGGGTTTTATTTGCACTTTTTCAAGTTCCCTTACATAAGGTGGGTTACTTACTATTATATCAAATGTATCGGTTAATTTTTCTATTTTTAAAATATCAAACTTCATAAAATGAACTTTAACATTGTTTAGATCAGCATTTTGTTTTGCAGTTTTTATAGCGTTTGCTGAAACATCAATAGCAAAAACATTTGCATTTGGTAATTTTTGTGCTAAAGAAATAGCAATGCAGCCACTTCCTGTACCTATATCTAAAATTTTTAGTGTTTTGTTTGGGTCAATTGAATTTGTAATCCATTCTACTAACTCTTCTGTTTCCGGGCGCGGAATAAGTACATGTGGATTTACTTTAAAAGGCAGTCCATAAAACTCAGTTTCCCCAATAATGTATTGTATCGGAACCGAATTATTTAAGTCAGTTATTGCTTTTTTAAAGAATTCTAAGTTACTTTCATTTATTTCAAAGTCAGGTTGTAATGCAAATTCGATGCGTGTTAAGTTTAGTTTAAATTCAATTAGTAAATTGAAGAATGATTGTATTTCAGTTTCGGGATATAATTTGTTAAGTTCACTAAAAAACTGTTGTTTAACTTTTTGAAGTTTCATTATAAATCTTTAAGCATCCATAAATTGCATGAAAAATGGCCAGTATTACCCATAGGAGCGTCTAAATCCTTGAAGCCTACTTTTCTGTATAGTTTTCTGGCGTCTGTCATATAAGGTAAGGTTTCTAAGTAGCATTTTTCAAAACCAAATTCTTTGGCTTTTAGAAGGCAAATATCCATCATTTTACTACCTAAACCAATTCCTCTTGCATCATTTTTAAAATACATTTTTTGTAATTCGCAAATATTACCTTCGTAATTGTCTAATTGCTTGATGCCTGCACCCCCAAATATTTCGTCATTTTTTTCAATAACATAATAAATAGCTTTTTTAGAAGTATATGTCTCAAACAATGTGTCTAAAATTTTATCGGCATAAGCCGTTCCAATTTTAGGAACACCAAATTCTGTTAAAACGTTGCGAATTGCTTTTGCAATTTTTGCATTGTCTTTTTGTTGAATTTCTCTTATAGTAAAGCCAGTATGTATCATTTTAAATACTATTTTTGTGATGTGAATATACACGAAAAATACATAAAACGATGTATTGAATTGGCTAAAAATGGATTAGGTACTACGTATCCTAATCCAATGGTTGGAAGCGTGCTTGTTTTGAATAATGCAGTAATTGGTGAAGGCTGGCACAAAATAGCTGGAGAAGCGCATGCCGAAGTAATGGCAATTAACTCGGTTAAAGATAAATCTCTTTTACACCTGGCTACCATTTATGTTAGTTTAGAGCCGTGTTCTCATTTTGGGAAAACACCACCTTGTGCTAATTTAATTGTTGAAAGTGGAATTAAAAATGTTGTTATTGGAATTGTAGATTCTAATAATAAAGTGAGTGGAAATGGAATAAGGCATTTAAAGAATAATGGATGTAGTGTAATTGTAGGTGTTTTAGAAAAAGAATGTTACCAGCTAAATAAACGTTTTTTTACTTTTCATAATAAGCAAAGACCTTTTATATTTTTGAAATGGGCGGAAACTAAAGATGGTTTTATTGATATTTTAAGAGATTCAACTTCTAAAAACACTCCAAATTGGATTTCAAATGAATATTCTCAGCAAATTGTTCATAAAATGAGAGCTGAAGAACAAGCTATATTGGTTGGAACAAATACTGCTTTAAATGATAATCCTAGTTTAAATGTGAGGAGTTGGAATGGAAACAATCCAATTCGAGTAGTTTTAGATAGAAGTTTAAAAATTCCACATTATTACAATCTATTAAATAATGAAATTAAAACCATTGTTTTTTCTGAAGTAAAATCTATATCTGATTCCAAAAACAATATTGTTTTTGAACGGATTGATTTTAACAATAATGTTCCAAAACAAATTTGTAAAGTTTTGTATAAACACGAAATTCAATCTTTAATTATAGAAGGAGGGAAGCAAACTCTTCAAAGTTTTATCAATGCTAATTTATGGGATGAAGCCTTTGTTTTTATCGGGGAAACGGAATTTGAAAAAGGGTTAAAAGCGCCAAATATTAAAAAAGCACCAATGAATACTATAAAAGTATCAACTAATACTCTAGATATCTACAGGAATGAATAGTTACTCTGATTTTTTAATATTTTAAACTTCTTTTTTATTTAATTTTATCATTTTAAAACACAGTTAACATTGCTATATTTGTAATCTAAATTAACTGCTATTTCAATAAAAGACACATATAGAACAATTGAAGTTAAAGCTGGAGACATTCTTTATAAAGACAAAGGAAGTAAGTTTATAGGATATGCTTTTCCCGTTAATAATGAAGATGAAATAAAATTTTACATTGAAGAATTAAAGAAAAAGCATCATACGGCACGACATTGGTGTTATGCTTGGCAATTAGGAATTGAAACACCAAGATATAGAGCAAATGATGATGGAGAGCCTAATAATTCTGCCGGACAGCCAATTTATGGGCAATTATTATCTTTTGACGTTACTAATATATTAGTTGTTGTTGTAAGGTATTTTGGAGGTACTAAATTAGGTGTAGGTGGTCTGATTAATGCTTATCGAACCGCAGCAAAAGAAACACTTGAAAATTGTAAAATTATTGAGAAAACTGTTGATGTTTTGTTTCAGTTAATTTTTGAATACACTAATATGAATAAAGTTATGCGTATTATAAAAAATAATAAACTTGAAATAATATCGCAAAAAATGGAAATGAACTGTGAGTTTTTAATCCCGATTCGTATAAAAAATTCTCAAAATATAAAGGAGCAGTTTCAAAACCTTCGGTGTGTGAAAATAAAAGAAGTTGTTAATTAGTTGTTAGCTTTTCAAGTAAGTGTTTTGGAGCTCTAATTGGTTTGTTTTTTAGCATATCAACAAATACTAGTGTGGCGGTGGCTGTTGTTAAAATCTCTTGCTCTCTAAATATTTCATAATAAAACTGAATTTTAGCTGTTGGAAGTTTTGCTAAGGTTGTTTTTAAAGTTAAAAAGTCGTCGTATTTTGCTGGTTGCAAATAATTTATGTTTTAATTCATTTCTTGTCACTTAATGCAATTGTTTTCCATGTATGTTTTTTATTTAATTCAGAACTGGGATCATTAGGTATTCCATTAAGATCACAAACAATATTAACTCCTTTTAAATCGTCTGATGTTATTTGGAGTATATCTTTTTTAATGAATTTAAGCCTGTTGTTGTGATTGATTTTTTTTTTATTATTAAAAAGCCATTTAAAGTAAAATTTATCGTAGACAATAACTTTATAATTTTTTAATAGCTCTTGTGTTAGATAGGTCCCCAAGTATCCACCACCACCAGATATTAGTATTGTTTTC
>ERZ1046740.510-NODE-510-length-32191-cov-53.227222_pt1 | contig 32191 bp, 37 predicted proteins | sample MGYA00383093_ERZ1046740 | MGnify/ENA primary metagenome ERZ1046740 (study PRJEB29581, sample SAMEA5548363) | metagenome | biome: marine; feature: coastal; material: water | depth 25 m | study: Short-term variability in the microbial, nano- and picoplankton... | reverse complement strand
GGTCGCCGCATCAGTTGGTTATCAAAAATTGACCGGCCTTTTTGCGAAAAAGAAATAAAAAAGCGTATCATCAATTCACTTGATACGGTGTTTTGCGGCAGTGCCCCCATGGTGAAAGATTAGTTGCAATTCAAATGCAACCTAAATTCTATAACATATTGATATTATTATTGTTTATTCTGTATAGACAAAATCAATCATCGGCGCAATAACAAACCGTCTATCTGTATAACTTATTGAATTTATAGGCTTTATAATCATGTTTAGTAAATGTCGAGTTGCAATATATTTGTGCGTTTTTGCTTGTTTTTGATGCTTTTTTAGTGTAAGTTGCAACTATATTGCAACTATATTGCTAGTTGCAATTGCTTATGACAGCCTATTATCGGGAGGGCATCAAAATGGCATCAACTACAGAAAAAAAAGACGCAAAAGGAAAGACATTCTACACTGCAACGGCACGGGTGTCAGAAAATAAAAAAACAGTTTTCAGCCAAAGTAAAAACTTTCCCACAAAACGAGAAGCCAAGGAGTGGGGAACAATTACGGAGGCAAATGCAAGGTCAAATCGGCCATGGGATATAGCGCCTATTGGCTCTATATTATTTCCCGATGCGGCAAAAAGATATATTAACGATATGCACGGCGCCCCGCGTGAATTTGGGTCAACCGTGATAGGGGCAATAAAGCGCATTGCCCGGCACCCCGTTTTTATTAATCTATCAATTGAAATGGTGAACAGCGCGCATTTGATGACATTTTTAAAAGCGCGTAGTAAAGAAGTATTACCATCCACGGCGAATGGCGATCTTTCGTACATACGGGGGATGTTACGTCATGCGAGGGTTTTTTGGGCAATTGACATTGACTTGGGTTACTTAGAAGAAGTTACTTTGTTAGCAAAACATCATAAATTTATTAGTAAATCGAGCGAAAGAGAGGTCAGGCCAACCATTGCACAATTAGATGAAATACTGGCATTTTATGACCGCAAGAAAAAGAGAACCACGCCAGCAAACACAACAAAAATTCCAATGCACGTTATAATTGCTTTTCAAATTTTTAGCACCAGGCGTATCGCGGAAACTTGCCGCATCGAATGGGCAGATTTGGACATTCCAGAAAAGCGAATATTAGTGCGGGATATGAAAGACCCAAAAGGCTCAAAAGGAAATAACAAATGGTGCGCACTAACCGATGAAGCCATTGCTATTATCAAGGCTCAACCAAAGACGAATAAGCGTATATTTCCGTATAATTCTAGGTCGTGCAGCAGTTCATTTGCCAAGGCCGTTGATTGGGCAAGAATTGACGATCTAACTCTACATGATTTGCGTCATGAGGGAACGAGCCGTTTATTTGAAATAGGGCTAAGTATTGAACGAGTGCAGATGGTGACTCTGCATGGCAGTTGGAAAGTTCTCCAGCGCTATACGCATTTGATCAGTTTGGGTAAGGTTGACAAATATAAAGGTTGGGCGGGACTAGAAAGGGCCACCGCCCGGCATTTAAATCTTGTTGCCTAGCGTCGGGCATTAATCGCCAGCCACGTTTTTTGTGCCGCTTCGTGTTGTTCATCAATATAGGCGGCCAAATCTTCAACATGAATTAGACGTGGCGATTTCTGGCTTTCGCGCATTCTAAATGTTGGAACTGGCAATAAATTTTCTGATGCTCGACGGTTGGCGTCTACTTTCGCCAATCCTAATTCGTCTAAACAATCATTCAGCTTAACCACCGGGGAATCGTATTTAAGCAAAAGCATTAGTTCGGTTTTATTCGTCATTTCCATAACTCCCTGTTAGTCGGCGCGTTTCAAAATCATAGTTAATGATGCTTGGATATTTGCTATCGTGTTTTACACAGATAGCATTCGGAATTGATGTAAAATATTTGTCGTTGTGTAAATATAATATTTCATCAACACAAAGCGGCTCTGGGCACCACGGCAGATGTAATTTTTGCCATTGAATAGCCTTTTTTTCAGCATACCCACCATGTTCAGGACAGACCCAGGTGGTAAATCTTTCGCCGGTTTTTGTGACATAAGTGACGCGCACGGAATCCGGTTTGCCTTGTTTTTTATGGCGCACCAAATACATGGCATTAACGTCGTGCCATTCAATCTTGGGCTTACCTGGCGTCAGGTCTAATAGGGCCAAGTTGCTGGCGGTGCTTTCGTGCTTAACTTTGCGCTGGAAAACATAGCCGCAATCTGGGCATTGAGTAGCCGCTACCGCCATAATGGTGTCGCACTTAGGGCAAACTCTGGTCGGCGCGTCACCGCCTTTGCCTTTGCCTTTTTTCCCGGTCGGTTTAATGGCATTGATAGGGCCGTGGCGCTCAGTATTGCCGCCAAAGTCTAGGACTAAGCAATCTTTTTTGCCGTCGGCCAGGCGCATCCCACGGCCGCACATTTGGACGTATAAGCCTGGGCTTTGGGTTGGCCGTAGGAAAACCAGCATATCGGTCGCCGGTGCATCAAATCCGGTGGTTAATACGTCGCAGTTGGTTAAACAGCGTATGTGCCCAGCCTTAAAGTCGGCCAGTATTTTGTCCCGTTCGTCCGCTGGCGTGGCACCCGTAATAGTCGCCGTGGTAATTCCCTGGTCTTGCAGTATCTCGGCCATTCTGTGCGCATGGGCTACGCCGGAACAGAATACCAGCCAGCTTTTGCGGTGTATGCCGTAATACATAATCTCAATAAGGGCACGCCGTGCTAGATCATCGTCATTAAACAGAGTTGCCAGTTCATCGGATTTGAATTCGCCCGCCCTGGTGTGGATGCCGGCTAAATCAATTTCGTTGGCCATTTTTTTAGGGACCAGGGGCGACAAATAGCCATCATTAACCAAGCGCGTCACCCCCACATCAAAGGCTATATCTGTAAATAAACGATCGTCGCCATCGACTAATAAGCCAGAATTAAGGCGGTATGGTGTCGCTGTTAACCCGATAACGCGCAGCTTTGGATTAATAACGGTCATAGAATCCAGAAAACGGCGATACATGCCCATGCCTGATTTTGGCACCAAATGGCATTCGTCGATAATTATCAAATCAATATGTCCAATTTCGACAGCGCGGCGGTGGACTGATTGAATGCCGGCAAACAAAATGCTGTTGTCCGTGTCGCGCCGTTTCAGACCGGCCGAATAAATACCCGCTGGCGCGTCGGGCCATAAAGTCATTAGCTTTTCATGGTTCTGGGCGATTAGCTCTTTAACATGGGTTAGTAGTAAGACACGTTGTCCTGGCCATTGCTGTAAAACGCCCCGGATAAATGCGCCCGCAATAACGGATTTACCGGCGGCAGTGGGTAGCACCAAAATGGGGTGCCCGTCTTGTTGGCCCTGGGCAAAATAATCGTACAGGGCGTCGATGGACTCTTGTTGATAGTCTCGCAATTTCATGTGGTGGGTCCTTGCTTAACGATGAAAATAAAACGGCTTGTAGCCTTGGGTTTCCGTGCCGAAACGCTTGGTTAAAAATTTGCAATAAGGGCGCTGTTGATTGCGTAGACCTTTTAGCTCGGCAATCGACAATTCACTTTTTGGCGCCGTCGATGATGTTAAGTCCAACGTAAACGCGCGAGCTTTAATGGCGCCTATTGATCGACTCAACGTTTCGGCAATTTCGTATGATGTTTTTAAATTCCAATTTTTAATCAAGTACGATTGCTCGGCGTCGGTCCAGTTGCGTGTAACGCGCTTTTTCATAATCCCGCCTCAATAGCGCCACATGCGATAGATAAATTTGGATAAATGCCGAAAATTGACCAGTTAAGAGTCATAAAAGGGCGCTGGTAAATGACAACGCGGCCGTTCTGCTTAATTACGCGATAATTAATATTAGGGTTATACATTTGGTTTGCCTCCAATTCGGCCGGTCAAGAATGGGTTATAATGGGTTGCCGCTGGTAAATCGTCGGCGGTTATGTCCATTTTTCTGCGTGATGATTTGACATACTCATAGGCTCGCATTACAACCGCGTTTTTGGTCCTGGATAACTTTTCTGCGATTTCTTCATTTGTCAGCTTGCCGTGATTTTCTAAAAGGAACTGGTGTTCGTTTGGCGACCAGGGGCGCACAGTTTTGGTGGATATACCAAGCCGGCGCGCCCGGTCTTTTATCGCGCCTGGTGTACGAGTCAATGCCATTGCCAATTCGTCATTTGTGCATAGCGCGTAGTTTTCGCGCAAAAATGCGTCCTCATCAGCGTCCCAACGGTTATTTGAAGTTATATTTAAGAGATACGCCCGCTGGCGCGTAGCCTGTTGGCCGCGCTCTAATATCTGCGCGCAGTGAAAAACGCCTTTTTCCGTGTAATTATCTCGCAAAAAGCGATCATCACCCGTGGTCCATGCTTTCATTTTTCAGCCTCCATGCACTGGGAACCAATGGTGCAGTACCCTATTTTGTCCAGCCAGGAATCGTAATGCTCTGGCGTATGAATTAACCGGGCAGTTTTCACCGCGTCCATGCAAAGGGCGACCTGGTACGCTTCAACCTTATGGCCCAGAATAACGGTCCAAAGGTCGGCAATGCGTTGGTGGTTTTTCACAGCGTCGCCATAATCGGCAGCGCGTGGGCCATTTAACGTGGCGTCGGCGTCCTTTAAAATTGTTGTTTTCATATCTCAACCCCCATAAATTAATAACTGAGCGGCGGTTAAGATAATCGCGTTGCCTAACAGGGCGATGAAAACGCCCATAAAAATATCGGTTATTCCGTCCATTTAATCGTCCTTTTTTGCAAATTCGCCATTGAACGTAGCACGCAGTTTGTCAGCCGTGGGGTCGCCCAGGAGGCCGGCAGGGGCCGCGTGCAATTCCTGACTTGTGTATGATTTGTCACCTTTTTCGCCGTTGTAAAACTCCACACCGTCGCTGGTGCGGTATAAAATGCAGTTGTTTTCCGCGTCCATATCCACCATTTCATGAGGCACCAGGGCTGGCAGATATAAATGCTTTTTGCAGCCTGTGCGTTGTTCGACTGTTAAAATATCTATGTTATGGAAACAGCATTTCCAGCCGCCGTTTACGTCCGCGAAAGCGTGCGCGCAACTGCGGCAGCTAACCTGGGGCAGTGCGTCACGGTGGCAAACGTCGGCGTGGTCGCAGAATTTGCATTTAAAAAATTCAGCTTTTGAGCTAATGCGGGCGGGTGGGGTATCCGTGGCAATAATGTCCTTGGCTTTTTGAATCAAGCCCAGGGCCACGTCCTGGTCGTATTTGAAACGCTCTGTATATAATTGGTCGGTATCCTTGCAAACGGCCATATACATAGCCCGCTTCAACTCCAGCCCGTGCATATACACTTGCATTTGCGCAAAGTGTTCAGGCTTTGACTTTTCGACGCCGTGCTTTTCAAGCTGTGCAAACGATTTGTGGTTGTGGGTTTTGAATTCCAGCAAATGTGGCGTGTTCGGTGATTCGGGCAAGCCCTTGGCAACCCCGTCACAAGAGCCAGCAAAGTGCCCCCCGTGAAAGGTGCAACCAAATTGATCGCCATCTGAATCCACAGCCCAAACTTGCACACCAATGGCAACCAGGTCTTTGATAAAGAAATCTTCTTCATCATGACCGCGCTTAAACAAGCGCAGCACGCGGCCTGGGAAGCTGGGCGCAGTGGCCCAGCGAAAGCCATACCACAATTGGCGGCGGCACTCCCTGCCGATCACGGACGCGCCAAGGTGCGCACGGCCTGATTCCGTTTCTGATTCCTCATAATGGCGGTATATAGCCGCCACAGTAGAGTTATATGCGTGTGGTATGGTGGCCATTGTTTTTTACACCCAAGGTGGCGCAGTTTGTTGCGCTTGTGGGGCTGGTTGAGCCGCAGTTTGTTGCGCCATTCCCATCGCTGGTGCAGCCTGGCCGACTTGCATAGCGGTGGTAAATGAAACATCATTGGTTGGCTCATAACCGTCCTGTTGACGTATTTTTAAACCCATTACAAACGGCTTGCCGTGCAATTCTTGGGTATCTTGCAGATTTGGACCAAGGCCCAAATTAACCATTAGAACAGCCAGTTCGCGGCGTCCAATTTCTTCTGCCTTGGGGTTGGCGTTGACGATGTTTAAGCGCCACCAAATCTTGCGATTTGTGTGGGCGCCATCTAAAACTTGGCAAACCAGCTCTATATATTGGCCAGTGCCAGACTTGGTTGGTTTTACTGATGATTCAACGATCATGGCGGTATATTTACCCTGGGGTATTGGTTCAAACGAACGGTCATCAGTTGTGTCAATATTTGTTGCGTCAAATGAAAATTGCATGATTAAAATTCCTGTTGGTTTCGGATTTTGGCGGCCACATTGGCCAGGGTTGGGTATTCGTACTGGGCAAGCTTGCCGGAACGGTCTTTTGCCTCGTACTGAATGCAGCGGGAAGTTTGCAAGGACCGTTCGCTGGTCCCGTCCTGGGCTTTGATAATGCGCAGGGCAAACACTTCATCAAAAAAATAGGGTAGGGATTGCGCCAGCTTTTGACCTGGCATCGAGGGCATAAACAGCAGCGTATTAGTGCTTTCGTCGTTGACCCGCTCCATTTTGGCGGTCATAACGACATTAAGCGGTAGGTCACGAAATCCGCGAATAATGCGGGTCATTTGGTCGATTAAAGCGCCGTATGCCTGGCGTGGGTCTTTGGTCTTTGCTTTTTCGATGGCCAACACAACCTCTGCAATCTCACTAATGGAGTCCAGGCAAACCCACTTATATGGGTGTTCACCCTTTAATAAGGTGAACACTTCACCGAGTTCGTCCATGCTTTTAACTTGGCAAACGTCCACATAGTCGGCGTCCTGGATGGACAATAAGCCAGCCTCGGCACTAATGATTAAGGTCTTTTCGTCAGCTGGTGCCGTGGTGCAAAAAACGGTTTTGCCGGCCCCGGCAGGGCCATAGATCAATGTCTTAATACCGTTGGCTAATGCCGCGTCCTTGGCGCTTATTAATTGGATGGCCATTATTCATCGCCCCCCAAAAGTTCGACGGATACAGATGTTTTAGCGGGCTTGGCGATCACGGCGCGGCTTATTTCGTTGTAATAGGCCGGTTCGTTTTGCTCTAAATAGCGCAGACCTTTTAGGTCAATGGCGGGCTTAAATGTGAATGCCTGGGACAAAATAGCCTCCGGTACGCTGGCTTTCACTTGTTCCAGGGCGGCAATATCAATGCGACGATTAATTTTGCCGACAATTTTAACGGTATAAAAACGGCCCTTTTGGCTCGTTGTGCGATCGTCAGCAACACCGATTAAATCAATAAGTTTTTGCTCGGCGTGGATAACTTCTTCTCGCACCAGGGCAGCCCGGTTTTTTGCTTCTTGCAGCTGAAAAGCTGCCTGGTCAATGTCAGTTGGTTCGCTCATTTTTTTTCCTATATCGCCGCAAAAAGCAAATGCGAGCCGACAACAATCACAAAAAATAAAATAGCGTGGTGGTGTGGCTTCATACTTAGGCGGTGGGTTGTGTTTAACAGCTGGGTAAGCATAACTTTATTTTTCCAAAATGTTAGGTTTTAATAGCGCTTTGTCACAAGCAATATGTTAGGTTTCAATAGCATTAAGGCCAAAAAAACCCGTTTATCTCTTAAAACGAGTGACTAATGCGTTGAATTATGTCGTTTATTCGGTGTTTTCTAGCGCGCCCAGGATGTCATTAACAGCTTCATTAATGTCGGCGCTAGTTTCATGCTTTTTTATTTGCGAAATAATAAAATCAATTTGCGTGGGGGTAAATGTAGCTAAAAGGTCTAGGGCTAATCCATGCTGCGTTCCTGTCCATTTGTCCATTTTCATTTAGCGTAAATCCTCTTATGTCCTTATACGAAAATTTGGGGGAGGTGTCGCGAAATGTAAGTTATGATTACCTTTTCGTCGAAAGCAAAAGTAACCCAACTATTTTGAGATTACAATGACTAACTGTTGGGAAAACTCAACTTATACAAGGCTTTTCTATAAAGTTAAGCAAAGCTTGATTTCAATCAGTATTGAACTGTAGTGGTTGCGACTCAATAGGGAATATTTCAAAAATACCACTTGATATTTAAGGGTATTTCATGAATGGGGAGGATGTGTTATTTATACGCGTCGGCAATTTTGCGAACAGCCGCGACTTGCTCAGGGGTCAAATCACCAAGCCGATGATTGATTGCCTCTATATCAGAAATGACAGCTGTGAAGTTTTCAGGCAGAGTGCGGTCGGTATCATCCATCAACCAATGCAAAGGGGCGCCCGTTATTTTTGATAACAAACGTAACCTGGTGCGTGTTGGTTCATTTCTCACTAGTGGGTCATTGGACTCCCACAAAGAGACCGCCGGGCGCGAAACGCCCAGTTTTTCACCCAGTTGGGCCTGGGTTAGTCCAGCATATTTGCGAGCGGCTTTTATTTTATAGTGCAAAAGCGTTTCATGATTTGTTTTGGGGTGCATCAAAAACAGCCAGTTGTGGTTAGCAGAATTGTAATTTACCACCTAGTTTACCATAGAGTAAAGTAAAACTTACCAATCGCATATTCTGCCCATGACGGCGCGCCCTTAAAAATTAGCCAACAATGTAATTAGAACTTACCATTAGCAGTTGCAATATCACGATATATAAGGAGTGTTAAACCGTGTCCACCACAGCAATTGAACAAGACTATCAACGCATGGCCGATTATACAAAAATGGCCATCGAGCTAGCCGGCGGTACTGCCGCATTAGGTCGATTTATACGCCAACAGGGTCATCAGATCACCACCCAGGCCATCAGTCAATGGCTTATAGTACCGCCAGCCAGGGTGTTTTTAGTGGAAAAAGCAACAGGCGGTCAGATCACCCGCCACGATCTGCGTCCCGATATTTTCGGGGGTAGAAATGAAATTTACTCTATTTAACCATGTCCGCAATTCAACGGGCGTAAACGCGGACAAACCTTGGCCAGATTTTGTAAAAGCGCACTTAATGGACCACCAGGTTATCACCGACAAATCCAACGGCCAACTTTACTCAGGCGCGGTCTATGAAATGGACCCACCACGACGCGGCGACGCAAATGTTGAATCTATGAGCATGATGGTGGTGGATTATGACAACAGCCAGGGAATCGGCCTGGATGCAAAGTGTGCCGGCTTGCCTACCTTGCCAGAGGACGTCGAACCAGAATTGGCTGGGTTAACGTATGCCTTTCATTCCACCCATAGTCACACGGTTGATTGGCCGCGCTGGCGCCTGGTAATTCCGTTTAACCGAGAAATCACCAGGGGCGAATGGCGGGTGGTCTTTGCCTATATTTACGACCGTATATTGGGCGCAGACGAAAATATAGACATTTCGTGCAAGGATTTAAGCCGCGCCTATTGGGGACCAGCTTGCACAGAGGCCACCCAAACGGTGGCGTTTTCTGCCTACGAGGATGGCGAACTGATCGACGTTGACGAAATAATCGACGATATGGGCGCGTCGTTATCGCCTGATTTTGTCGCGGGAATGTCTGAAAATGTTATTTCATTGCCAACAGCCACAACGACGCCAGAAATACCACCAGGCTCAAATGCACCAGCGGGGCGCAACGACTTTTTAAAACAGGTTGTAGCCGCCATGCTTGAACGGCACGAACCCCTGGAAGAAATCGTTTGCCAGGTGTATCAAGCCGACGTAGATAAACACGGCGCAAGCGCACTATTCAGCGACGCCAGCGAGGGGATGCGAGGAAGTGCGCCAATTAATGCACTTTCATTTGTAACTAATGTTATTCGGTCCATTGACAGCATGCGAACGCGTGCCGCTATCGAGCCACAGTTACCCCAGTTTAGGCCCGTAAACGCGGTGCCTGAAACCGGCATTATTATGCCTGGGCAAGCCATTGTGCAGCCTGAACCCTTGGAGATTATCAGCGCGGCAAGCCTAAAAGATTATGAAATTAACCCCGTGGAATGGCTATTAGATGGATGGATGCCACGGGGTCAAACAACCGCTTTTTACGGTGACGGCGGTATAGGCAAAACGATGTTTATACAGCAGCTTATGACAGCCGTCTCTGGGGGCATGGATTTCATGGGCAAAAAGACGTTACACGGTCCTGTTATGGGGCTGTTTGCCGAAGATGACACCAACCAATTGGCATTGAGACAACGCAAAATAAACACCCTGGTGGGCACCGATTTCCGCGCCCAGGAAGATTTGCTGTTTATGCCACGCCCCGCCCAGGACAACGTATTAATGACTTTTGACAAGAACAGCTCACACGGCAAGTTGACTCCATTGTGGCATGCATTACGACAAAAGGTGCAGCAAGTTCGCCCGATCATGCTGGTGGTGGATACGGCGGCCGATACGTTCGGCGGGATTGAAGTGGACCGCCAACAAGTGCGCCGGTACATTCAAGAAGCCCTTACAAGCCTAGCCATTGAATTCAACCTTGCCATGGTGTTACTAGCGCACCCAAGCGCCGCCGGCCTTGCAAACGGCAAAGGTACAGGCGGCTCAACAGCCTGGAATAATACCCCACGTTGTCGCGCTTACATGTACGAGGATAAAGAAAGGGGCGGCGTCACCGTCGAGCTGATGAAAAATAATTATGGTCCCATAGGCGAAAAAATACACCTGAAACACAACGGCCTTGGCTTTAGACCCGATACCCCGGAAGAAATGAATTCTTTTGTTACCGGCTTAAAAGCGCAGAGCAATGAAAAGTGGGTCACTGAAAAGCTGCAAGAATGTTGGGACAAGAAAATTAATATTTCCTTTGCACCACGCGCCAATTACGCACCAAAACAAATTGCGAAGCTGGCCAAAATTGATAAGTACGATATACATATAAATGAGATCGAGCGCATTGTTTTTGACCTAGATAAACGGGGCAAATTGGAGCTACAAGAACGCGGCCACAACAAGTCGCATGGCGGCACAATCCGCTATATAGGGCACTAAAAATGGTTATTTCGGGCAACGGTAGAATGCGGCTTTGCAGGTTAGTAACCACTAACAAAAAGGGTGGCGTAAGGGGTGGCGTAACGCCAAAAACAGGGTGGCGTAAGCGGTGGCGTAGGGTGGCGCAAGTGGCGCAGAACCCGCAAACCCCTATGTGGCAAGCCTTTCAGGACGGTGGCATAAGTGGCATATCTTAGGTGGCGTAACTTATATACCTAACGGTTAATGGCCCATGAAATGGGGCCAACCTTATAGGTATAAGCGCGAGAAAAAACGGGCGAGAACCGGGAAAACGAATTTAAAAAAAGGGAAATAATTTTGGTTGATTCAAGATTAAAAGGCGCCAATGCCGAAAGGGAAGTTGCAAGTTTAATATTTCAAAATACTGGCGTCAGGCTAAAGCGAAACCTGGAACAAGCCAGGGGCGGCGGGCATGACCTCGTTGCGGATGGTGAAGGGCAGCACTGGCCATTAGCCGTCGAGATTAAAAACTATGCCGAGGCAAAACCAGCCAGCATTACAGCATGGTGGAAACAGGCCGTTACCCAATCCGAATATGTAAAACAAATCCCATGCCTTTGGTACAAAGACCGCCGCCGGTGGCGCGTGGTACTACCAGGCTATGTGGTCATGCCTGACGTACCCTGGGGCAACATTGAAGCCTACACGATCACCATTACGCCAGAAATGTTTTTCGCAATCTATCGGGAAATCTTAATGGAGGGGGCGCCAAGTGATAACGCCAAAGACGTATGACTATAAGGGCGAACAAGTAACGATAGCCGAGCTGGCCAACCGGTCCGGCCATACAGCCGCGCGTATACGAATGCGCGTGAATAGGGGCTGGTCCTTAGAAGATGCAGTATCAAGGGACAAGATGCCGCCGCGTATATCGGGGCGCATGGGTAAGCGCCGCAGTTATTGGGCAAAAAAGTTCACATAGGCATAGGGGGTTTCAATGCAGTTATCAATATCTGACAACATAGACAAGGTAGCCAAAAACCTGAGTAAGACACAACGCAAACAGGTGCCTTTTGCCATTGCGCAAACATTAACCAAATTAGCGTATGAAGCCAGCCAGGAAGAAAAGAAGCAAGCGCCCCGGCATATGGACCGGCCAACGCCCTACACAGTAAAAGGTTTTCGCTATCGTAAAGCGAACAAGCGCAGCTTGGAAGCATTGGTATACGTGCAAGACCGCGAATATATGGATTTCACAGTACATGGTGGCAGAGCAACGCCAAGAGGGCGCGCCCTGGTACACCCAGCACGAAACAGTAAGTTGAATAAATACGGCAACATGCCACGGCGATATGTCAGCAAAGCTCTAGCCAATAAACAGAAATTCTTTTCCGGCATACCTAAAGGCATGGTCGGTCAAGAAAACGCCGGTATATGGCAACGCTATGGCCGTGGTAAGAATCAGCGCATTCGCATGGTGGCACAGTGGAAACCGAGCCGCCGATACCAGGCACAGTTCCCATTTTATGAGATAGCAGGGCAAGTGGTGGCCGGTAGGGCCAATAAGATATTTAACCAACAACTAGAACGTGCATTACGCACAGCAAGATAGGAAAGGAATCGGGTAAATGAATAGTTATGAAGCAGAAATGCAGGATGTAGAACGCCCACCAGTACGCCGGACCCAGGTCCACCCCGTACACTTTGCTTTTGTGGTGTCTGTATTGCAAGAGTTTATAGAGTGCCAACACGACAGCGAGGACGCGCAAGACGTAGCAGACGCCCTGGGCCGCATTATGGAGCAATACAAGCTATGAGCGATAAGGAAACAACCAAGGTGTGCAAGTGTGGTTGCACTAAACTGATACACATTCGCAGCCAGTATTTAAAACTATGCCCTGATTGCGGGACCAATATTTCATGGTATTTGGACCGTGGTCAGAAACCATTGTTGGGGTGAGATTATGAATATTACAAATAACCATGTTGTCACATTTTCTGGTGGTAGAACGTCGGCATATTTGGTTTGGCTTTTTGAACAGAAAAGAAAACGCGAAAAAATTAATGTTGAATACATTTATTGTGATACTGGTGCAGAGCATCCAGGCACATATAAATTCATTAAGCAGGTTGTAGATAATTGGGGTATTAATCTCACTTGTTTGCGTGCATTGGTAAGCCCGGAAAAAGGAATTGGGACTACATATAAAGTCGTAACATTGGACGATTGCAAACCAGACCTGGTGCCGTTTCGTGATGTTTGCTTAAAGTACGGGACCCCTCACCCAGCGGCCCCAGGGTGTACCGATGAAATGAAATCAACGCCTAGCGATAAGTATTGTAATGATAAATATGGGCGGGGTAATTACATTAAATGGCTTGGTATTCGTATTGATGAACCGAACCGAATAAAAGTTGTAGAAGACCAGTTGGACATGTTCGGTGGAGGTAAGCAGGTGCCGCGTAAAAAGTTGCCGTTGCGATACCTAGGACAAATTAGCGATATGACTAAACAGGACATTATGGGATTTTGGTCCACACAATCGTTTGATTTAGGTATTCCAGAGGAATTGGGGAATTGTGTTTTTTGTATAAAGAAAGGGGTTAATAAAGTTGCATTAGCCGCGAAGCATGAACCCGAAATGGCAAAACAGTTTATAAAGATGGTATCTGACGAACGAATACCTGTTTCAGCGTCAAGGAAGTCAAAGGGCATGGCAGCAAATGTTATGTATAGGAACCGAATGACATTGCAAAACGTAATAGATGCTTATAGTGAGATCAGCACCAAGGAGCTATCGGAGTTAGTTAAACGCGGGCGTGCATACGATACTGGCAGTTGTTCGGAATCATGCGAAGCAATGAACCTGGATTTGTTTTATGGAACGTGAGGGCTATTTGATTAAGGTTTTGCAGGAAGCAACCGAGGGCGCGTATACCTGGTGTGATACATGTCAACAGATTGTGTTGGATCAGGCGCCCGTTAGCGGGTCCTTCTGGACCAATCCGGTTAAGGGTGTTTCTCGTGCGCACTGTTTAACTAGTTACAAAAGAAACTAAAGGGCTTATTAGAAAATGGATTTAAACAGATCAGAAATTTCAGCCGCGTTTGGGGTATCCATGCCAACAATCGACGAATGGCGAAAAAAGGGCTGCCCATGCCACCAAAGCGGGAAAAAGTGGGTGTTTACGGTCCACAAAGTATCCGATTGGTTGCGTGCCAGGGATATAGAAAGCAGCGGCACTTTGGATTTGGGCCAGGAGCGCGCCAAGCTGACCAAGCTGCAAGCCGAGAAAACCACCATAGAGCTAGAGCAGACGCGCGGGAATCTCATTCCGTTTGAATTGGTGGTGGAAACCTGGCAAGGCCATATAGCAAACGCCAGGGCAAAGTTGCTTGGCTTGCCACCAAAAGCCGCCGCCCAGATCGAGGGCGCAGAAAGTTATGCCGAAATTGAGGGCATATTGAAAGACATAGTTAACGAAGCATTAGACGAGTTGGCAACAGATGGATTACCTAAAGAATATTCTCGCAGCATTGAAACAATCGCAGCAAATTTGGAAAGCGCCGCCGACGCTGACGGTTAGCGAATGGGCAGACGAACACCGTCGGCTAAGCCCGGAATCGAGCGCCGAACCCGGACGCTGGCGCACCAGCCGTGCCGAATATCAGCGAGAAATCATGGACACGGTGGCAGACCCACGTAAAGAAACAATCGTGATTATGTCGAGCGCCCAGGTGGGCAAGACGGAAATCATAAATAATATCGTTGGCTATTTTATAGACCAAGACCCGGCCCCCATGATTGTTATGCAGCCCACCGTGGATATGGCAAAAACCTGGTCCCATGACCGGCTGGCGCCCATGGTGCGCGATACGCCCAAGTTAACGGCCACCATGACCGAATCGAAAAGCCGCGATAGTAGCAATACGTTATTTCACAAATCGTTTCCAGGCGGGCATATAACCATGGTGGGTGCTAATAGTCCTGCCGGCTTGGCGTCGCGTCCCGTGCGAGTGGTGTGTTGTGATGAAGTGGGGCGCTATCCACCAAGCGCCGGCACTGAGGGCGACCCGGTTAACTTGTTGCGCAAACGTACCACGACATTTTGGAACCGGGTGATAATCCTAACCAGTACGCCAGGCATTAAAGGCGTTTGCAGAATCGAGGCCGAATTTGAAGCATCAGACCAGCGTTATTTCCATGTGCCTTGTCCTCATTGTGGCGATTGTCACAGGTTGCGCTGGTCAAACGTACAGTGGCCCGACGGTGAGCCAGAAAAAGCGTTTATGGTGTGCGCAGATTGCGGGGGAGTCATTGAGGACAAACACAAAGCTAGAATGTTGCGCAACGGCAAGTGGTTTACCACGAACCCTGGCGGTAAAGTTGCGGGTTTCCATTTAAGCGAGCTTTATAGCCCCTGGAGAACCTTTGGGGATGTGGCCGAGGATTTTGTGGAGGCGAAGAAAAACCCGGAGACATTAAAGACGTGGGTAAATACCAGCCTTGGCGAAACGTGGGAAGAAAGCGGCGAAACCCTAAACGAACACGTTTTAGCGGAACGACAAGAAAACTATTCTATTGACAGTATCCCGCATGAGGTTTTGCTTTTAACCGCTGGTGCCGACGTACAAAAAGACCGTATTGAGGCGACAATAGTGGGGTGGGGCTTGGACCAGGAAGCGTGGGTATTGGCCCACAAGGTCTATTATGGCGACCCCACGCAACAAATGGTGTGGAAAGAATTCGACGACGACTTAAAAGCCACCTATGACGGTTATAAAATTGCCGGCGTTGCCGTGGATAGTGGTTACTTAACTGAATTTGTTTACTCATTCACTAAGCCGCGCACAAGCCGCCGGGTGTTTGCCATCAAGGGCCAGGCCGGTATGGGTAAACCATTAACCACCAAGCCCAGACCCGTTGGCCGAACGCGTGCCCAAATGTACAACGTTGGCGTGGACACGGCCAAGCGCACCATTTACGCCCGGTTAAAAGTAGAAAGCGGCCCAGGGCGTATACATTTTGCCGTTGATCTGGACGATGAATATTTTTTACAGCTAACCGCTGAAAAGATGGTAACGAAATACCGGCGGGGGTTTCCTATTATCGAATTTGTCAAAACCCGCGACCGTAACGAGGCGCTTGATTGTTTCGCATACGCTTATGCGGCCCTGGATAACCTAAACGTTAAATTGGATGCGCTGGCGCGGAAAAGGGCAAGAAAAGAAGATAGAGAAGCGGCGCCAGTGGTGGAAGAAAAGGACCAAGCCGAACCATTGGCCGACCTGGCCCCGAACCCTAAAAAACGACCTGGAAGAACCAGGTCAAGAAGAAAGGGTTTTGCCACACGTTTTTAGTGGCTATCACCCACCACAGGAGACAAATTAAACATATCATAGGGCGCCCTTATTTAAAGGCGCGCTATCAGTTATATTTATAGCGCGCCTTTAAAAGGTTGTGCATTAGTTCGCGAACACCTATGCCTAATGGCATTAAACGAGGTGCGCGGCTGCATGGCAAATCTATTTTCTATCGAATCATATCCACAACGCGAACCGCTGGCCCTTGTAGCTGGCGACCGTTGGACCTGGAAGCGGTCCGACCTATCCGACTATGACCCAAGCGAGTATTCGCTGAAATATTCGGCGCGTATCGAATCACCAACAACCGGACAACCTGAAATCGAGATCACGGCCACCGCTACAAATGGTGACTATGTAATTGAGGTCCCGGCAGCCACAACCGCTGCCTATATAACCGGTGTCTACCATTGGCAAGCCTATATTGTGCGCGACGCAGATAGCGAACGCGTAACAGTGAGTAACGGGCAATTCGATGTTAAGCCAAACCGCGACCTAGCGACAGGCGACCCGCGCAGTCATTACAAGATAGTTCTAGACAATATCGAGGCCGTTATTGAAAAGCGCGCCAGTAAAGACCAGGAATCTTATTCCATTAATGGGCGCAGCCTATCCAGAACGCCGTTATCAGAGTTAACCAATTTACGCGATCAGTACCGGGCTAAATATATGACGGAATTAAACCGCGAACGCGCGCGCCAGGGCAAGGGCCATTCAGGCCGCATTTTTACGAGGTTTAAATAATGGGTTTATTTAGTCGTAAAAAAGGTGCCCCCGCACCAGCACCAGCAAAGCGCCGCATAACAAAAAAGACATTACGCCGCTCTTATGCTGCGTCGATAGTTGACCGTTTGAGTGGTGATTTCAAAGGTTCAAACCGCTCGGCAAGTTCGGAACTATCAGCCGGCTTATACACCATGCGCGGGCGTAGTCGCCAGCTTTGCATGGATAACGATTACGCTAAGAAGTTCTTAGCCATGGTATCTGCCAACGTGGTTGGCAATAAAGGTATCACTCTGCAAGCGCGCGCCCGGCGTGATGATGGCAGCTTGGACAACCAGGACAATAACGCAATCGAGGCCGCGTGGGCAGAATGGGGGCAAATCGAAAATTGCACTGTCACCAAGCGACAAAGCTGGGTTGATGTGCAAAAGCTGGTAATGAAAACAATAGCCCGCGACGGTGAAGTGCTGGTCGTGATGGTTCGCGGATACGACAACGAATTTGGTTTTGCGTTGCAAGTGCTTGAATCGGACCACCTGGACGAAAACCTAAACCGTGACCTGGGCAATGGCAAACGCATTGTTATGGGCGTCGAGTTGGACGAATGGGGCGCGCCGGTCGCGTACCACTTAACAACCAATCACCCTGGCGACGATACGCACCAGGTTAAGGGCAAGCATTACAAACGCGTTCCGGCGACCGATGTGTTGCATGTATATATAGATGACCGAGCGGGGCAAGTACGTGGTGTCCCGTGGATGCACACCGCCATAACCCGACTTAACCAAGTTGGTGGGTATGAGGAAGCTGAACTGACAGCAGCCCGTATAGCCGCCAGCAAAATGGGTTTCTACACCAGTCCAGATGGTGACAGCTATGTTGGCGACGAGGACGAGGACGGAAACTTAATAATGGATATGGAGCCGGGTATTTTAGAGCAATTGCCCGCCGGTGTTGAGTTCCAAGCATTCGACCCACAGCACCCAACAAGCGCCTACCAGGCATTTATTAAAACCGCTTTGCGTGGTGCCGCCAGTGGCCTAAACGTCGCTTACAACACCCTAGCGAACGACCTAGAGGGTGTCAATTTTTCGTCAATTCGGTCAGGTGTTTTAGAAGAACGCGAACAATGGCGCGCATTGCAAACCTGGCTTAGCCAACAGCTTTGCCGCCGGGTTTATCACGCCTGGTTAGTACAAGCATTAACCACCCAAGCCTTGGCGCTACCACAGCGCAAATATACCAAGTTTAAAGCCGTTGAATGGCAGCCGCGTGGTTGGGCATGGGTTGACCCGTTAAAGGACCAGCAAGCAAACGCCCTGGCGGTGGAGTTGGGCGTTATGTCGCGTTCGGAAATTGCCGCCACGCAAGGGCGTGATTTTGAGGACGTGTTGCGCCAGTTGGAGCGCGAAAACGAGCTAATGGAGCAATACGGCATTACACCTAACGAACCCGAAACAGGGGGCAACAATGAGTAACGAAAAGATGAAAACGGGTGTTATGCACCGATCATTTGATTTATCGCGCGACGCTATCAACGATGAAGCGCGCACCGTAGAAATTGCCTTTTCTAGTGAGGAACCCGTTTCCCGCTGGTTTGGCGAAGAAATCCTAGACCATGACCCAGCATCAATTCGCCTTGGCCGGTTGAATGACGGCGGGCCGGTCTTGGTGGACCATGACCACACCGACCATGTGGGGGTTGTGGAGTCTGTGGTTATTTCTGGCGACCGTGTGGGGCGGGCACAAATTCGCTTTGGCAAAGGCGAACGCGCAGAGGAAATTTATCAAGACGTGAAAGACGGCATTCGCAAAAGCGTATCAGTGGGTTATCGAATCCACCAAATGCGTTTTGAGGCCGAAACAGACGGTGAAGAAACCTATCGGGCAACCGATTGGGAACCGTTCGAAATCAGCATGGTGAGCGTACCAGCCGACGCCAATGTGGGTGTTGGCCGGTCAGATGATAACACCGACTTTGAAACCGTGGTAACACGCCACGAAATTATTAAAGAAAAGGAGTCCAAAATGGACGATATTAAAAAGCCCGCCCCAGTGGTGGAAAAGGTAAACCTGGAAGATGTGCGCAAAGTTGAACTAGCACGCATTAACGACATTGAAGCTATGGGCGAACAGCACGGCTTTAAAGATCAAGCACGTTCTGCGATTGCAAACGGCGTATCTGCCGACGATTTCGCAAAGGACGTTTTACGCAAAATTGGCGAAGCCAAGCCGGTTGTATCTAGCGATACAGAAGTTGGTTTGTCTAGCGACGAGGTTCGCGAGTTTAGCTTTATGCGCGCTATTCATGCTTTGGCTAATCCTACCGACCGCCGCGCCCAAGAAGCCGCTGGTTTTGAGTTTGAAGCGTCCCGCGCAGCAAGTGAAAAGATGGGTCGCACAGCGCAAGGCATCATGGTGCCGGTTGAGGTCCTAAAGCGTGACCTAAACGTAGGCACAGCCACCGCTGGCGGTCACACCGTAGCAACTGATCTTATGTCTCAAAACTTCATCGTCAGCCTAGAAAATGCAATGCAAGTTGCCAATCTTGGCGCAACCGTAATGCGTGACCTAGAGGGCAATATTGCCATTCCACGCCAAACTGGTGGGGCGTCTGCTTATTGGGTAGCTGAATCTGGTTCCGTTACTGAAAGCGCAGCCGCTTTTGATCAGGTAACTATGTCTCCAAAGACCGTTGGCGCGTTCTCTGACATTAGCCGCAAATTACTATTGCAATCCAGCATTGACGTTGAATCCTTTGTTCGTAACGAGCTGGCCATGCGTTTGGCCCTGGCTATCGACAGCAAGGCTATCAATGGTGACGGCACCAGCAACACACCTACCGGCATTTTGAATGCCACCGGTACTGGCTCTGTGTCTTTTGCCGCCTCTGGCGCACCAACATTTGGCGAAATGGTAGACCTAGAAACTGCCGTTGCCGTTGATAACGCGCTAATGGGCAATCTGTCTTACATGACCACGGCCGCCATGGCTGGTGCGTTGAAGCAGAAAGCTAAAGATAGCGGGTCCGGCCAGTTTGTAATGGCTGGCGGCCAGGTCAATGGTTATGGCGTATCCGTCACCAACCAGTGTGCAGCTAGCACTGCCATTTTCGGGAATTGGGCAGACCTGATTATTGGTATGTGGGGCGGCTTAGACCTGAATATTGACACTAGCACTGGCTCAACATCTGGCACCGTCCGTGTTGTGGCTTTGCAAGATGTTGATGTTGCGGTTCGCCATGGCCAATCCTTTGCTGTTGGCTCTTAATCACTAGTTGATTGATAGGGCGGGGTAATACCCGCCCGTTAACCTTTAGGTGACACGATGAATTTAAAGATTTTACGAGATACCCGCGTTGGTGGGGTTGTATTCGCCGCCGGCTCAATCGTCGAACTAGCCGATAACGACGCACAGTTATTACTTGGAATGGGCAAGGCAACAGCCGATTTTGACGTACCCAAGCCGAAAAAAAAGGCCAAGAAAAAGGATAACTAATAATGGGTTTTACCGAGGATTTTGGCGACTTTTTTGTTGATGAAGAATTTGGCATTACCGCCACATTTAGCGGCTCTAATGTTGTTGGGATTTTTGAAGAAACATTTATTGTTGTCCATGGTATCGAGGGGTTGCACCCCGTTTTTACATGCGCCCTGGCCGACGTATCAGGGGCCGCCCATGGTGACGCAATCACTATTGCTGGCGGCAGTTATAAGGTGGTGAGTGTGCAGAAAGACGGGACCGGCATTGTTGCACTGGTGCTAGAGGACCAAAGCTAATGACACACGCGAGACAACAAATACGCGAGGCGGTCGTTTCGTTACTGACCGGCCTGACCACTACAGGTGCAAATGTTTACGATACGCGCCTTTATAGCCATAACGCGTTGCCGAGTTTAACCGTTTTTGCGGACGCTGAAAGCATAAATAACGAGGTCAGCACGAAAACTAGCCAGATGAGGAATTTAACCATTCGCGTGGAAGCAAGGGTAAAAGGAACAAGCGGCGCTGAGGATATTGTAGACACGATTTGCGCCGAAGTTGACGCCGCTATATATGACGATACCACCCTTGATGGCCGTGCCTTAGACACGAATTTAGAGGCCACCGTAATAGAGTATTCGGTAGAGCAGGACCAGCCCATAGCTCTGGCAATATTAACTTTTAACGTGGAATACCGAGTGGCTCCAGGTGCGCCAACGGTGTTGTTATAAAGGAGATTTAAAAATGCTGATGTACAAATCGAATTGCGAGCCGGTAGACGTTCTGCCGGCCAGTGTTTCCACGATGGAAAATCGGGGGTGGGCAGTAACCCCGACTAAACAACAAGCCAAACCTAAAGCCAAAAAACCAACCAAAGAGGTGATTCAAGATGGCGATTCATAAGGGCGAAGAAGGTGTTGTAAAAGTCGGAGCCAACACCGTAGCTGAAACAACCGATTGGAGTTTTACACAATCTGTGGACCCCATCGAAACGACTAACCTGGCGTCAACGGCGCGGACATATGTTGCGGGCAAGCCTAGCGGCAGCGGCTCTGTAACTTGTCACTGGGACGAAACTGACACATCTGGTCAGGGCGCACTAGACATTGGAAACACTGTTTCACTGTCGCTTTATCCAGGTGGCAGCTCCGTTTCTGGCGCTAGCTTTTCTGCAATTATCACAACCGTTGATTTTGCCAGCGGCGGTAATGATGGGCTGGCAGGTGCGACGTTTAATTTTCAGGTGAGCGGCGCAGTAACTTGGTCATAAGAGTTATTCAAAGCTAACACATTAGTGCGGTGGCATAGCATTTTGCTAAAAGCGTTTACCCGATGCGCGAGCCACCGCCTATTTATTAATCGGGTAAAAAAAATCGGGTGATTTATGAGCGAAATATTAAACGCAGCAAAATTGCAATTTCGGGAACGTATGTCGGCGCCACTAGGCAGGATTTCGATTCCTGAGTGGACAGTTGATGGCAAGCCGGCAGAAATATTTTTTCGGCCGACAATGAATTTTAAACAACAGGGTGAAGTTTTGCGCCTTGCCAGTGAGGGAAAGCAAGCCGAGGCCGTTGTTTTAACCTTGATTTTTCGGGCGCTCGATGCCGATGGAAAACCATTATTTAGAAAGGTTAACCAAACCGAAATATTAAACGAAATGGACCCGGACCTAATCGGCCGCATTGTTGGCGAAATGGGCGGGGACGATTTAACGATTGAGGAAATGGAAAAAAACTAACGCGGGACCATGACTTGTATTTTCTAATGTCCCTGGCTGAGTTGCTTGGCAAAACATTAAACGAGGTTATGGCCCTGTCCATTGACGAAATCAGATTGTGGGCGGCTTATTTTGGGATAAAAAATGGCAAAGACAAATAAAGTACAGATCAAAATAACCGCTAAAAACCAAACGAAAGCGGCGTTTCAGAGCGTAACCAAAGGCTTAAAAGGTATTGCCAGCGCCGCGTTTTCGATGAAGTCAGCAATTGGCGTTGCTGCCGGTCTTACTGGGCTTGGTTATTTGGCCAAAAAGTCCATGGACGCAACCGACCAGCTTGGTAAAACAGCCCAAAAAATTGGCATGACAACCGAAGCGCTCGGTGGTTTACGGTATGCGGCCCAATTAACCGGGGTTGCCGCTAATACCATGGATATGGCCATGCAACGCATGGTGCGCCGTATATCGGAAGCCGCCAACGGGAGTGGTGAAGCCAAGGACGCATTAAAGGAATTAGGTTTAAGCGCCCAGGCTTTGGCCACACTATCTCCAGATCAGCAATTTAAACTCATTGCCGACGCCATGGAACAAGTCACCAACCAGGGCGACCGGGTACGCCTGGCAATGCGTTTGTTCGATAGCGAGGGGGTCGCCCTGGTTAACACCCTAAAAGGTGGTTCGAAAGCAATCTTAGAGATGCAGCAAGAAGCCAAAGATCTAGGTTTGCTGATGAATGATACGTTGGTGAACGATGTTGAAGCCGCCAATGATTCCATTCAGGCATTAACTTCTTTTTTGAAAATGGGTTTCACCCGAATCGTTGCCGAATTAGCACCGCGAATAAAAGACGTAACCGATAATATACGCGAGTGGTTAAGTATTAAGTTGACCAGCGGCGGCGGGGTTGCTGGAGTCGCTGAACAAATCGCAACGGTTGTCGAGGATATTTATAACTGGTCATTAAAGGCATCGCAAGGTTTGAACACCATGTTTACTACCTTTGCAAATTGGTCGAATGCGATAGATACGAAACTTTTAGCTAACTATCGATCAGAAATTGCGGAATTAGAAAATAGAGCGACGCATTTGCAGGAGGTACTGGGGGAGGGTTTTCATACGACGATTGGTTTATTCGCGCGCACCGGGCACGGTTCCGTTGAAGCAGTTTACGAGGAAATCGACGAAATCGGAGTTAAATTAAGCGCAGCGTGGACAAAGGTCGAGGCGCTAAGCCAGCGCATTACCAAACCGCTAACTCAGAAAATTACAATTAAGGAACAGACAGCCCAGACACCGGGAGCTGGTCAGGCTACCAATGCACAATTGCGCCAGGCATATGGTTGGTTAAACGCCGTAACTACAATATATAACGAGGACGTTGCCGCGCACAAAGCCGCATGGGACGCCAAGTTAACCAGCGCTTATGCGTCCTATGGGAAAATGCGTACATATGGCGAGCAGCAATCCAGCGCCGAGCAAGCAGCCGACAGCGCGGCATGGAATAAAAAGTTGAGCAGCGCGTACATGGCCTATGGGAAAATGCGCACATATGGTGAACGTCAAAACGCCTTAGAATTAGCCGCCGAAAAAGAAGCCTGGAACAAAAAACTAACAGTTGCTTACCAGGCACATGGCAAGTTTAGACTACTTGGCGAAAAACACGCGATTGATACACGGTCAGCATTCGAAAAAGCCGCCGACGGCATCGAGAACGCCTATGAGGCAATGCAGGACAGCGTAGAAAACACGTTAACCGATATGCTTGTATCTGGCGGCAGTTGGAAAGACGCCATGATGGATATAGCGGATATGGTTTACCGTGAATTTGTCCGAGTGCAGATAGCGGCGCCATTAGCCGAGGCGGGTAATAGTTTCTTAAAGGACTTTTTCAATGGAATTTTTCAGGCGCCAGGCGCGTCAGCTCCCATGGGCGGTGCCGGTCGCGCGCTAGGTGGTCCGGTATTAAATGACCGAAGTTATATTGTGGGCGAAAACGGCCCAGAGGTATTTACACCTGGACAAAAAGGGCATATAAGCCCGAATGCTAGCACCCCGGTTAATATCACATACAACATAAAAAGTTGGGATAGCCGCGACACCATGACCGCTATCCAAAGTAGCGCGCCGCAAATAGTTGGCATTGTTCAGCAAGCATTCAATAAACATGGCCAGCGAGGGTTTGCATAATGTCAGTATTCCCAACCACCGTGGCTCTGGCTGATATGACCATTACCAGCCTGGAACCCACCCAAGTTTCCACAACTCACAGTTTAAAGCGCCAAGTTCGCAGCCGAGGCGGCCAACGATGGGCCATCAGGGGCAGTTATGCACCGCTTGATCGAACCCAGGCAGCCGAGTTATACGCTTTTGGCGTTGCCCAGCGCGGGCAGTTTGGTACATTTACGATTGTCCCCCCGGCGATTTCAACGCCATTGGGGAGCGCTAATGGTACACCATTAGTAACCGGCAACCATAGCGCTGGAGAAACGGCCATTGATGTAGATGGATGGACCGCCAACCAAAGCTCAGCATTAAAGCCTGGTGATTATATTAAGTTTACGCACGACAAGGTGTATCTGGTCACTAACACGGTGGCTAGTAATTATGCGGGCGTTTCTATCGTAAATATTCACCCAGCATTGACCACGGCACTGGCAAATAACGACGCCGTAACTGTCCATAACGTGCCATTTACTGTCGCGTTTGCTAGCGATCAGCGCGACTTGTCCGCAGTTGCGGCCGGCACATTTGGGTACGAAATTAGTCTTGTGGAGGTGGTTTAATGAGGCCAACAACAACCGCCGTTGCTAATGCTATTGAGGCGCCCAAGAATAGCCCAGTACACTTACTTGAGATCACACTAGGGGCAATGGTTTACCGCATGACGAATGCTTATATACCGCTTATTTGGGGCGGTAATGAGTACAGTCAAGCTGGTCATTTCTTAAACTTTTCAGACATTGAAGAAAGCGCCCAGGTCGAAGTTTCAAAGCTGACCATTTCCCTATCAGGTATCGACCAGGTATATGTGAATGAGTTGCTAAGTGAGGACTACCTAGACCGGCCGATTAGAATTTATAAAGCATTCCTGGATTCGGCAAGCGATCTAATCTTAGACCCTTTTTTGATATTTGAGGGGCGCATTGATAGCCCAGTGATTACTGAAAATCCGGATGATGGAACGGCGGTAATTTCCGTTTCGGCGTCTAATTCGTGGGTGGATTTTGAGCGCCTCATTGGCCGCTACACGAACCACGAAGCACAGAGTTTACATTTTCCAGGCGACAAAGGGTTTGAGTTTGCCAGCGAAGTGGTGGGGGACGTTGTATGGGGGAAGGCCAGTTAGAGCGGCGATTATATTCTTTTGTGAGCCAGCGCCGTGAAATGGGCTTTGCATGGGGTATAAATGATTGCAACGTGCTTTGCCTTGCTTGGCTCGATGAATTAACCGGTTTAAGCCTAAGTGACCAGGCAAAAGGGAAGTATAGCACCGCCATTGGTGCGGCTAGGTTTCAAACGCGAATAGGTAAACGTCTATCCGATGAAATAAAGGCGTTTGGCGGTATAGAGATTCCGCAAGGGTTTCAACAGGAGGGTGATTTTCTAATTGTTGAAAATGAAAAGTGGGATTGCGGGCATATATGTTTAGGGCGTCGTTTATTGAGTGCAGGACCGGACAGCGGTTGCACGATTTTTGCGTATAGCGACGAAATAAAATACAAAGTTTTTAGGGTTGAGTTATGCCACAAGTAGTTGTTTTTGTAGCGGGTCAAGCCGCAATGGGGTGGGCAGCGGCAGCGGGGTATGGCGTGGTTGCCTCAGCCTTAATTGGCGCTGGTGCGTCCTATATAGTGGGCGAGGCATTAGGTGTTTATGATACCCCTGGCGAAATGGACCAGGGCGCCATGGTCAATAAGGCCAGTTCAAACGCGCCAATTCCTGTTATCTATGGCACCAGAAAAATTGGCGCCACCCGTATATATATGGAAGTGAACGGCGACAAAAACGAATATTTGCATCAGGTTTTTGTTTTAGCGGAGGGCGAAATTGACAGCATTAATAACGTTTACTTAAATGATGTAATTAGCACCGATAGCCGATTTGATGACCATGTAACTATTGTTAAGCGTTTCGGCACAGATAACCAGGGCGCAGTTAATAGCGGGGAGGTTAGCAATTTACCATCTGGTTGGACCACCGACCATAAGTTAAGCGGCGTTGCATATATTTATGTACGATTAAAGTGGGACAAAGAAATATTTTCTAGGGGCTTGCCAACAATTACGTGTGACATTGACGGCAAAAAGGTCTATGACCCGCGCACCAGCACAGCGACGTTTAATCACAACCCGGCGCTAGCAATCCGTGATTACCTAACAAATCCACGCTATGGACGCAGCATACCGAGTTCACAAATTGACGATACGGCAATTATTGCGGCCGCGAACTATTGCGACGCGACAGTGGCAAAGGGTGGGGCGACTAGTGCCAGGTATACGTGCGACGGGATAGTTAATATCACCGATAAAAGCATGGTGATTTTAAACAACCTGTTGTCTAGTTGCCGGGGTATGTTGGTATTCACAGGCGGTATCTATCGGTTGATTATCGATAAGCCAGAAAGCCCTGTATTTACATTTTCAGAGGACAATATTACTGGGGCGTGGTCGATTGCCCTGGGCAACAAGAAAACAACTTTCAACCGCGTTACCGCCCAGTTTTATAATCCTGATCGTAACTGGCAGCAAGACCAAGCCATAGTGGAGTCGGCCGATTTACGTGGTCAGCGTGATAATAATTTATTGCTAGAGGGCCAAACGACGTTGCCCTTTACGTCGAACATTTATACGGCGCAGCAAATAGCGACGTTAAACCTAAACCAAAGCCGGCAAATGGTGGCTTGTGAATTTACAGCGACTATTGAAGCGTTGCGCGTGGACGTTGGTGACGTTGTTTATATAAGACATTCCACGCCGGGTTGGGATGCTTTAAATAATAGCCAGGGCAAATTATTTCGCATCGTTGGGCTTGGGTTACAAGATGATGATTTGGTGCGCGTTTCGGCCCGCGAATATGACGCCACAGTTTATGAATTTGGCACAATCAGCACGGTTGACGCGACGCCAAATACATCTCTGCCTGACCCATCAACAGTGCTACCAGTTAGCAATCTATCAGTAACACCAGGTAGTGAGGAAGCCCCCGACGGGACTGTTTTTTCCTTTTTAAATATTGCTTGGAGCGCGCCAGATGATGCGTTTGTTATGCACTATGATATTGAAATAGAAAGCAGCACTGGTGATGTTCGCCGCGTTACTACAAGCGCAACGGCCTATCAATATCACATAATAGATGTTGCAAGCACATATACAGTAGGCGTCACGGCTGTTAATACGTTGCATGTCAGTAGCTCTGCTACAGGAAGCGCTGTTATAACCCCGGTCGCTGATACAGTGGCACCAGGTGTGCCAACAAATACCGATGTTAACGGGACATTTAAAAAGATAATATTAACCTGGGACAATCCAACCAATAGTGATTTGTCACACATAGAAATTAAGCGCAGTAATGACTCACAAGAAGCGAACGCCTCAGTTATTGGCACAACGCGCGCATCACAATGGATTGATGAGCCCTACACAGGAAACACCACACGTTATTTTTGGATACGTGCTGTCGATACATCAGGCAATGCTAGCGCATGGGTTTCTATGGGCAGCGGCACAAGCATTCGCCTTGATGTCGGTGATTTTGATGATGCTGTGATTAGCCCAGATTTTATTAACCAAGATTTTACTACCACTCTGAATGCCAAAGCAACGCAGACTGATTTAACCACCGAAGTCGGTCGAATAAACGATATTGTCATTGAGCAGCAAAGTTTCGGTGATTCGCTTGATAAGGTGGTGGCTGAGCAGCAAGCGGTGGGCAATACCTTTGATACGATTGCTGAACGGATGCTGACGCTGGCAACTACGCAATCTGACACATTAGGAACAATCGCTAACGCTGGTATCACTGTTGACCCATCTACAGGGGCAGTGAGCATTCAGGCGGTTGAGGCATTACGCACAGATACAGATAACGCCATTAGCAATGTGCAAGTTGATCTGGATGCAGCCGAGGCAAGCATTAACTTAAAAGCGTCCACAACGTATGTGAACAATGCTATTGCATCAGCGGTGTTAGATTCTGCTGATTTAGCTAGTTTGAATGAGTTGGAGGCGACTGTTAATCAGGCAGAAATTGACATTAATTCTGCCGAGGCCGCTATTCTTTTAAAGGCTGATACCACAACGGTTTCGGGATTAGATTCGCGATTAGGCCAAGCGGAAATTGATATTAACGCGGCTGAATCAGCCATATTACTCAAGGCATCGGACACTGATTTAACGGCGGCAGAAAATCGAATCACAACCGCAGAAACGACGATCAATGCGCTGGACATAGCCGCAATCACAAACACAGTATCAGACACCAGGACTTTGCATAATAAGCTAGATACGTCGGCCATCACCAACTTGGCGCAATTATTGGATGCCTATAAAAGCCGCGAAATAGTAACTCAAGAAATCGCGTATGCTCGGCAAGAAATATCGGCCGATGTGCGTGATTCTAATGTTTCTATTGCCTCTGCCAAGTTGGAGCTGGCTGCGTTGATTGAAGATAATGCCGCTTTAATTACTAGTGAACAAACCGCCAGAGCTGAAGCTGATAGCGCTATCGCTATAGATATAACCAACCTAACGGCAACGGTTGGGGGAAATGCCGGCGCAATCACTTCTGAGCAGATAGCTAGAGCTGCTGCGGATAGTGCCATGGCGGTAGATATAACGAATTTAACGGCAACGGTAGACCTTAATGAGGGTTCGATAAATGAAATTTTAAATTTAGAGGTTGATGAAGAATCGGCACTAGCACAAAAGATAACGACGCTCGATGGGGGTGTTTCCGAAAATTCTGGCGCCATTACTGATGTTTTAAATTTGGACATTGACGAGGAATCGGCACTAGCGCAAAAAGTGACACGCGCGGAAACTTTCCTAGACGACAAGGAAACCACCATTGATGAATCTATAGAGTCAGTTAATGGAATTAAGGGTCAGTACACCGTCACCATTGATAATAATGGTCATGTATCGGGGTTTGGTTTGGTGTCAGACATTATTGATGGTGAAGAAACTAGCGCCTTTGTTATTGACGCTGACCAATTCGCCATTGGCTCATCAGGTAATTATCCGTTTGTTTATTACGCCAACCAAACCACCGTTACCAAAGATGGTGTTGATTATGATCTTGAAGCTGGCGTGTATATTAAAGACGCTCATATACAAATAGGCGCAATCACTGATGCACACATAGTTGATGGCACGATTACTGATGCCAAGATTGGCAACACAATCCAATCCATTGATTACTCGGCTGGCTCGGCTGGTTGGAAGATCGACAAAGCGGGTGATATTGAATTAAACGATGCCGTTTTCCGAGGAACGCTAGGCGCTGGCGTTGTTAAAGCTGACAACATTACCATCGACGATAATATAACATTTAACAGTGACTCATCAGGGCTTGTTTTCGGCAAAACATCACTTGGCTCAACCGCCACAGGTGCATTTTATGGCAGGGCACAAAATGGTGACGGTGAGGATATAGTGGGATTCCATGTTTCATCGCCTACCAGTGCAATGTATGCCGATTCGGACGGTAATTTTGCATTATCCAACGTCAAAATGTTTGCTGGGTCGGCTGGCTCATCAACCTACTTTACTGGCGCTGGGGATTATGTAACCAATATATCATCACTATCGACCAGCCTTGCAATTGAATTAATAGGCGGTGGCGCTGGCGCTTGTAACAACCCTGCTAGTGACAGACCTAGTTCTTGGCGACGAAATGGCGCGGCTGGCGGTGATTCATGGATTGAATTTTATGATGAGCTTGATGGTGGCGGCGATATAGTTGGTACGCGCATTACTGCCGATGGTGGTGTTGCAACTTCTTATGAAGTTGGCAGTAACGCTGAGGACTATGATGGTGCGAGTGGTAAAAATTCAAGTCAGACCAGCTCAGGCGGTTCTGGTGGTGGTAAGCAACCCGACACATCACCGCCTACTGGCAGTTATATTCCCGCTGATGGCATTCGTGGTGGTGGCGGTGGTGGGGCTGGCACAGAGGGGCGAAATGGCGCACTTTCGGCAGGTGTCACAGTACAAGCTGAAAATGGCAAAACGGCCAGCTCAATAATCACTGTGCCATCGGGTGCGAAATCCTTGAAAATACATTTAGGCGCTGGTGGTACAGGGGGCGGTAAAACAGGCAGCCTCCCAAGCGGTTTCGCAGCAGTAAATGTAGGCAGTGTGATGACAGGCTGGAGCTATAGTTCGGATGGACAAACTTATTACCTAACGAATGGCGCTAATGGTGGTGATGGGTTTTTTGAATTTTCCGACCCAAATACGGGCGGTATAGAAGTCGATTTAGTCAACTTGCTGAATAGAGTAATCGCGTTAGAAAACGCATAGTAAAGGTGAAAGATTCAGACTGATTTCCGTTGGCAATTTAGGTCAATGACTTGTGACATTGACATTGACACGCGGAACACCTTTGCTTGCTGCAATAGCGTCGTTGCACCAGGCGCGGGTTTAAAATGAGGGAATTTTAATGGCATGGTACGACACAGGCACAGTTAGTGTAACAAACGGCTCAACAACCGTTACAGGTTCGGGCACAAACTTTGTGACAGGTGTACAAGTTGGCGAAGCATTTAAAGGGCCAGATGATAACCTGTATGAGATTGCCAGTATTACATCGGCAACAGTTTTAGTTTTAGCTGATAATTATTTAGGCTCAACTCAAAGCGGTCAAGGTTATAAGATTGTTCCGACACAGAGCTTGGTTGCTGACCTAGCGGCTGATGTGACTGATCTGATTAGCGATTATGCCACAGTCAAGGATAACGCTGGCGCTGGTAAGTTTGCTGATGGTACTGCCGCAAGCCCAGCTATTAAGTTTGAGCAAGACCAAGATACGGGCTTTTATCGTGTTGGTGCAAATGAAATTGGTGTTTCTGTTGGTGGTGTACAGAAAGGCGGTTTTGACTCTAATGGTTTGACGCTAGGCGATAACGTCAAGGCTAAGTTTGGTGCTAGTGATGATCTACAGATTTATCATGATGGGTCTGCAAGTAGAATAGTAGATGCTGGTACTGGCGGATTAACTCTGCAAGCAGATGCAAATGTTGTTGTACAAAATTCTGCTGGAACAGAAACCAAAGCAGAGTTTACAACTGATGGCGCAGTAAACCTGTACCACAACAACGCCCAAAAACTAGCCACAACATCCACAGGCATAGACGTTACTGGAGTAATTACTACAGACGGCATGACTACTTCTGCTGACATCAACTTCGGCGACAGCGACAAGGCAGTCTTCGGCGCTGGCAGTGATTTACAGATTTACCATGATGGCAGTCATAGTTATATCAGTGATGTCGGAGAAGGCCCACTTCGTATTACTACAGATGGCACTGGTATCCTGTTAAATAAAACCACTACTGAGAGTATGGGTCGGTTTTTGACTGATGGTGCTGTTGAACTGTATTATGACAACGCCAAGAAGTTTGAGACTACCTCCACAGGCATAGACGTTACTGGCACAGTGACTTCTGATGGGCTGACTCTTGACCACAATACAAGTTTATACACGGCAGATAAAACTTTTTCTAGTTTCAATGCGACAAATGGCGTATATCTTAATGGTAATGCTGGAGGCTGGATTTCTTTATCTGGTGATGGGTCTCAACGTAGTCATATTCGAATACATGGTCAAACTTCGTCTTCTGGTGAGATTATGGCATTTAACACTGCCGCCAAACAACGTATGGTTATAGCCAACAACGGCGACATATCATTCTACGATAACACAGGCAGCGCTAAGTTCTTCTGGGATGCGGCTGCGGAGTCTTTGGGTATTGGTACTAGTTCGCCCACAAGTGAACTTACAATAGGAGCCGATACACC
>ERZ1046740.507-NODE-507-length-32285-cov-6.913093_pt1 | contig 32285 bp, 28 predicted proteins | sample MGYA00383093_ERZ1046740 | MGnify/ENA primary metagenome ERZ1046740 (study PRJEB29581, sample SAMEA5548363) | metagenome | biome: marine; feature: coastal; material: water | depth 25 m | study: Short-term variability in the microbial, nano- and picoplankton... | reverse complement strand
AAGTTGGCAACTACTGGCAAATCGCAGGGACACAATTTGAGTTAGGGCCAGTCACGCCCTTTGTTGCTCGCCCAATAGGTGAGGAGCTGTCTTTGTGTCAGCGGTACTATAAAGACCACCCTGCACAGTCTATGAATTACCACGCATTTAGGTATAGCAGCAGCCTATCTATCGCTGAAGTTCACTTCCCTGTGACTATGAGGGTTACGCCCACATACACACAACAAGGGAACGGTACAGTGGTGAGCGAAGTTGCGAGTGTGAATGGCCTTACGATTGTTTTTAACGGCTTAGACGGCAACATTATCAACACATATACAGCAGATGCGGAGTTATAATCATGAATGATATGAACATTACCGCAGCGCAGTACATGGCAGACATGGACGGCAACAACGTCTCAATCAAAGCCACAGTAGATGGAGTGGAACTCTCTGTCCCTCTTGATCCTAGCAACCGCCATTACGCTGAGATATTACGTCAAGTTGATGCAAAATTGGTTATTTTGGAAGCGGAGCGCGGGTGAAGGTGATGGACCCACAATTCAGCATAATCTGGAGTGGGTCATTAACAGCCGCGTTTGGCTTCGTGTCGTGGTTGTTGCGAAGCTACGTCGAGGAACAACGGCGTCTGCACATTTTACTAAATCGCACACGCGAGGACATGGCCAAGGAATACATTACCAAGGCCGAAGTTCACAACGATATAAACCGCGTCATGGATCGCCTCGATGCCCTCGATGCCAAGATTGACAGACTTATAGAAAATTACTCTCGATAGGGACGAACAGTGCGTCTGTAACTTTTATCATACTCCTACCATAAAAGGAGAATGACATGGGCATGAACAACGGCAACGCGGAAAAGTATAACCCGAAGGGTTCGGCGGTGTGTTCACCTGCCAACAAGAAAGGCCACGGCGCAGTCATGGCTGGCAAGGCACCAGTTCGTAAAGGCAAAAAAGCCAAACGCACATGACGCCAACCGCAAAGCTAAAGGCCGTCGATGCTCTCTTAAATTCAAAGGGCTGGACGGTCATTTTAGAAATCATGCACGAGGAAATCTTGGCGTCTGCGATGTCTATTGCGGAAACGCCTTCGATGGAACTCGAAGAAATCAACTTTCGGCGCGGCTCGATTTGGGCCGCAAAGCAAATGTTGGAACTGCCTGTACGTCTGCGCCAAAAGCTAGAGGGCGACGTAGCCCTGCACTCTGCGGACGACAGCGGCAAACTTCCAAGCTCATAATACGACATCATTTATATCCCGCTTCGGCTGGAACAGGAGAATACAAATGCCAAATCCACAAGACCCAAGAGCAATGGCCGCGATGGTTGACGGTATCGCCGCCAAAAGTATGGGCGTTGAACCGCAACAACCACAACAGGCGCAACAGGCGCAACCTGCCCCTGCCGCACCACCACCCCCTGAAAAGAAAGATAGCGCAGAAGGCCAAGCGGCTGAGAAAGGCTCCCCCGACACCGAGGGTGATAAAATTTCTGCCGAAGCAATCATTTATGACGTAGACTTCGGTGAAGGTAAAAAAAGGCAACTGACACCTCAACAAATCAAATCGACATTTGAACGCTACAGCGCGATGAACTTCAAGAACGCGCAGTACAAGCCCGTCATGGATGTGCTTGAGCAGTACATGAAAGAAAACCCCGGCGTTACCACCAAAGAAATTGCAGAGAACGTGGCCGCGATGCAAAAAGCTGGCCAGTTTAATCCTGTGATGGGCAACACGTCTGGCGAAAAGTCTGGTGATATTCAAACGGCTCCGAATGACATGGACGCCGTGATGTCTAAATGGGAAGAAGACAACGCGGCGTCACTCCCCCCCGGCTATAAAGACATGATGACCTCTCAGGGCCAAGGCATGGCGCAGATGCAACAGCAGCTTGCACAGACGCAGCAGATGCTACAGGCCGTTTTGGCTCAATCATCTGGCGTTGCAGACGCGGCAAAGCAAGGCATGCAGGGCGCACAAACACAACAGATCGACGCAATGCGCCAGTCAATTTCAAACAATATTGACAAAGTGCAGTCAGCTTTAGGTTTACCAGACGAGAAGGCCAACGACTTCATGGTCTTTGCCGCAGAACGCGGCTATACGATGGAAGACTTTGTCGATCCTCAACTCACCATCAAGGTGATGACAGACTTCAAAAACAATATGGACAGCCCTGAAATGGAGCGCATGCGCGCAATCGCGCAGCGTCGCCAAGCCTATACTGGCTCGATGGGTTCAACACCTTCCGCATCACCTGCTGGTGCAGAAGCGGGAGCAGACGGTGGCAGCACCTTCGACAAGCTCGCGACTATGGCCATGCAGAAGAAGGGCATGGGCTAGACGATATTACCTCCTCCCTAACTTACGCCACGGTTAGCCCCGTGGCGTTTTTTTTCAAACAGGGACGATAACAACATCTGTGCTGGCTATACTACAACCAGCACAAGAGGTCGCGCCTTGGCCCGACCCGCTAAAAATAGGGCAATGCGATGGTTTTTCCCGTGTAGCTCGCTAGACCGCAACTTAAAAAATGGAGGCCATTATGGCTGCTATTCAAGGCATGCGCGGAACAGGTGAGTTTTCAACTGATTTTCGCCCCAAGAACTATCGTGAGTTATTCACGCTATTAGAACCGAACGGCAACGCACCGCTCAACGCGATGCTTGCAATGGGTTCGTCTGAAGCAACCGATGACCCTGAGTACAAAAACTTCCGCGACGAACTGCCCGAACGGAAGATGCAGGTCAACGGTGCGATTGCTTCTGCAACCACTGCTTCGATCACCATCGACGCGTCTGACGACAACAAGTACGCCATTGCTGGCGCAATCGTTGTCAACAGTGCGACTGGCGAGGTAATGCACGTTACCACGGACACGACAGCTACCACGCTGGCCGTTACCCGTAATATCGGCGGCACTTCTCACCAGATCGCGGACAACGCGGAACTGTTCATCGCTGGCTTTGCCGCACAGGAGGGTGACACTTCTCCAACGGCAATCAGCTTCGACGCAACAGTATCGTCGAACTATACGCAAATCTTCAGGACAGCTTTCGCGGTGACAAACACCATGCAAAGCACGTATCTGCGGACTGGCGACAAGTTGGACGAAGCGATGACCAAGGCACTCAAGCTCCACATGTCTGACATCGAGCGTGCAATGTTCTTCGGTCAAAAGCACGAAGCCAACGGCTCGTCTGCACAGCCAACTCGCTACACTGGCGGTTTGCTGAACAGCTTGAGCAACGTCGTTGACGTTACCACAGACTACGCGTCTTACGGTGGCTCCAGCGCAGGGACTATGACGGAGGAAGGCTTTGACAGCCTACTGATTTCTACAGTCTTTAAGTTTGGCTCCAAGCAGAAGATCGCGTTTGTCGGTGAAAATGTTGCAAACCATATGCAGCAGTACGGCAAAGATCGCTGGCAACCAACCGCAATGGAAGGTGCTTACGGCGTCAACCTGACACGCTACAACACGTTCGCTGGCGACCTGATGGTGCATCTGCACCCGCAGTTCCGTCAAATCCCGAACATGAAGAACGCGATGATCATCGTTGATTTCCCCTACTTGGTTTATCGCCACCTCGAAGGTCGCGACACCTCGCTATTGGAGAACCGTCAAGCGGTGGACGCGGACAGCGTCAAGCACGAGTACCTGACCGAATGCGGTCTGGAACTTCTGCAAGACAAGACCCACGCGTACATTAAAAACTGGTCTGCGCGTAAAAACTAAGCGGGACGACCCGCTCAGTTTAAGCAACGATAGTAGGGGGGCAAACTGCCCCCCTATTTTTTGGAGAAACCAATGGCGCAGACGAAGAAAATTACAATCAAGAAGGCACCCGTCGCTGCCAAGGCAGTCTGGTACGAGAGCCGAGAAAAAGAGCCAGCCATGTTCCCTGTCGCTGGCATTGGCTGCATTAGGAACTTTCAAAACGGGCGTCTGGAATACGAAGTTTCAGCAGACGACGTTGAACGTTTCGAGCAGAACCATTTTGTTGTGAATGGACGAATTGTCCGCATGAGGTAACGATGGCACAGAGCGACACAAACCCACACATCCGCGAAACGCACTCACCACTCAACGCACTTGCAATGCAAGCGTTGCGGCGGTTCGGTGACTTCCACCCCGGCACTGTAGACGGCGATGTCATGCTTATGTTCATCGAGTTCGCCAACATGGTTATCGACGACATACGCGCTCACCCGTACTACGACGAGGTTGCCATAGACTACTATCAGTCGCCCACAGACGTGCGGAAAATCAAAGACATCATCATAGTCAACGGTCTGCTTCATCACTACGCAATGCAGCAAGGCAGCGAGAAGATACAGATGTACATGCCGACGTATTTTTCAACGCTTAACCGCGAACTCTGGCAAGCAAAGAACGGCAACACCAAAATTCAAATGACTGTAGTAGACGGCGGCACCAACAAAGCGCATAGCGGCGGCGGCACAACCGACAAAAATAACGGAACGGTTAGCTACTAATGAGCAGCACAACGAAGTCACGCAGCGGGATCAAGGCCAAGACTTTTGCCTATGAGAACTTCCAAGGTCTCGACACCTCGCGTGACATCACCAGCCTAGACACTGGCAAAGACCAGCACGTCACGAAAATAGACAACGCCTTCTCCGACTGGCGTGGGCAAATGGTGCGCGATCCCTCATGCAAGTTCCGCAAAGGCCAGTTCAAAGTAAACCACACCCGCTTCTTTGGCTCAGATGAAGTCTGTTGGGTCGAGGAGACAGGCGCGGGGCTGAACTTCAAGTCTGAACGTGATCACTGCCTAGAAAATGTTCACCCGACAGCCGCTGTCGTAACCAGTACAGTCTTCAACCAGTCTGTACATCTGGCCGCGCGGTCAAGACCTATGTATCGCTACAACGGCATACAGTTCACACGCAACCAATCTCCAGCGATTAACGAGTTGATGCCAGCGTATGTCACGTCTGTGCAGCGGCGTCTGGCAGTTGCAGGTATTCCGGGCAAAGAAACACAAGTCCATTTAAGCAGGGTAGACCAAGACGAGATATTTCCCGATGATGAAGATGCTGCCAGCACAAATGTCCTCCGTGCTGGCTTCATCGACGTAGCAAACTTGCTAGGTACTGCCGACCAGATCACTGGCCTTGGGACGTTTGAACAAAACCGTCTTGTAGTTTTCACGGCAGACCGAAGCATCATTTACAGAATTGATCCAGATATAGACAAATGGGTGATAGACGACAGCGCAAACATCAACATCGGCTGCATCAGCCACAACACTATCGCGAACGCAGGTACAGACCTCCTATACTGCTCGCGATCTGGTATCCATTCGATCAAGAGATCGGAGGACAACGGAATACTCGTGTATTCTTACAGCCTGTCGGACAAGATCGACCTTCTCTATCGCGAGCTATTCTCCTCCGTCGAGAGACCCGAAACATTGAGCGCGGTCTTTGACCAAGACACCGCACAGTACCACGTCTTTTTCCCACAAGCAGGTGGCCAGCTTTGCAAGCGTCTAACACTGGCGATGAACCCAGAAGGAGGCCAAGGTGCTGTCCCAAAATTTAGTACAGGCGACTTCCTCAACGCACGGTGCGGGTCATTTTTAAACGGCAAACTGATCTATGGAACCACTGGCGGTTTTTATGAAGTTCTAAAAGTTGAGGAGGAAAATGAAGACGCGTTTACCCCCGACATGGAAGTTATCACACCCCTACTCTGGCATGGGAGCCTTGAGGAAACGAAGCAGACGCAAAGCGTTATTGTGCAAGCGTCTGGCAAGGGCGTCATTACTATGGACGCGCAAGACGAAGATGGAAAAATATTAGGCTCATTAGTTTTTGAGGTCGATGATACGTCGGACGACAACTACTTCGACGATGTGCCATTGTCTAAGCAATATGAACGCAAGTGGTCGCACCGTTATCGCGCGGCTCAGTACCGCATAAAAACAACAGGGGGCGGTGGCCTACTTCGAATAATAGGTTTTGCCGTCACTGTGAGGACATAAAATGGCTCGTATCCGACAACAATTTCCCCAAAACTACGGCTCAAGCGGGAACATCAACAATGAATTTGAAGGTGTCATCAGATACCTAAACGCTGCTGAGTTGGGCAACAACACGGTTGGCGAATTGCTTGCGAAGATTTTCGACACAGACGGGAATTGGGACGGCCCTATCGAGCTACAGAAAAGCACGGGCGGCGACATCGAGTATCGCGTAGGCGAGTACGACAACAGCACAGACGGTTGGATTACTTTGGTCGCAGCCGCTGACTTGCGTGGTCCATCTGGCCAAGACTTTGGTGAAATTGGCGCACCCATCATGTTTGGTCGCGTGGACTTCACAGCAACCGCGTCGCAGACCAGCTTTGATTACGCCCATGACGCGACGGACGAACTGCTGGTGTATGTTGATGGCGTGTTGCAGCGTTCTGGCGCATCCTACGATTACACAAGTGACGCGGCAGGTGGCTCATCCAGCGCGGGTGTGGTCACATTCAACAGCGGCTTGTCTGTTAATGATGTGGTCAGCGTGTTTAAAATCCGCGCCACCGCAATCACTGGCTTTAACAGATCAGACACTGTGACAACTTCCAGCCAAGCTGTTTTCGCCTTTGTCCACGACGAGAATACCAAGCTACAAGTTTACAAGAACGGTATCTTACAGCGTGAAGGCGGGGCGAACGATTATACGACATCGCCAAGCACAAACACTGTAACATTTAATAGCAATGTCACCACGGGCAACACTGTCTCAATCATCACCGTAGAGAACACGTCTGTCCAAGCCGTCACTGGCATGATGTTCGAGGAAAACTTCGTTCATACTGACAGCGGCCTAATCCAGCTTGCCAAGATCAAAATTGACAGCGCATCCATTCCGCAGTCGAAAGTCGTCAGCCTGACCACAGACCTTGGAACCAAAGCCGAACTTACTGTGTCTGCGACCACACCCACAACTCCCGCCACGGGCGACTTGTGGCACGACACGTCTGTCACTCCCAACCAGTTGAAATTTTATGACGGCACGCAGTGGCTAAAAACTTCACCAGTTAGCTCGTTGCCTACATTCACAACGGCAAACTCTGGACAGTTCGTAAAAGTAAACGGCACTGGAACCGCGCTAGAATATGGCACAGTCGATCTTTCGTCTGTCATTGCCGTCACCCAAAAGGGTGCCGCCAATGGCGTTGCATCACTCGACAGCACGGGGCGTCTGCCATCATCACAGCTTCCCTCCCTTCTGGCGAGTGACAGCTACTTCGACAAAATCACAACGCCAACGAACAGCACGTACACAACCAAGCGTATCTTCAAACAGAAAATACAGATTGACGGCCTATCCTTGCAGACTACGTCAGGCACTTGCACAGTCCAAGTGGCCGTAAACGGCACTGGATTTGGCAGCGCATACAGCGTGAGTTCGACAGTAAACGAGTTCTCGATTGGTACGCCCATCGAGGTCGATGCAACAGCAGCCTCTAAAGAAGTCGGCTTTATCGTAACCAACAATTCTTCGGCGTCTGCGCTCGAAGTTACAATGGCGATCAGTATCCTAGCGAGCTAATTATGACGATCAGGAGAGCAGAAAAAGACGACGTTGAAAAGCTGGTTGAGCTTGGCAAAATCATGCACAAGGAAAGCGTGTATTCCAAGTACCCTTTCGACCAAGAACACATCAAGCGTTATGGCGACTACATGATAGAAAATCCTGACGAGTTTGGGGTTTTCTTTTCGGAAGATAGCAAGGGAAATGTGAACGCTATGGTGGGTGGTCACATTACTAAAATGTGGTTCAATCCAGCGGTCAAAATAGCCTTTGATCTAATGATCTACTCTCGACCAGAAAAGCGGGGAAGCATTGCGGTTGTTCGTGTCGTCAAGGCTTTCGAGCAGTGGGCTAAAGGCGTTGGCGCGTCCTCTGTCACAATGGGCGTCACGGCGGGAATAAACAATGATATGGCGGCTAAGTTTCTTTCAGCCATCGGTTACGATCTTAAAGGGTCGCTTTTGAATAAGGAGTTATGAAATGTGTGGAGGAGGTTCTTCAGCACCGCCAGACTATACGAAAGAAAAAGGGCAAATCCGTCAAGCTACCGAGAACGCGTATCAGCAAAAAGCGGACAGCTACAACAACGCCGTAAAAAACTACAACAACAATCTGAACGCCTTCGGAAACACTTTCAGCAACCTTCAAAGTGGCGTTGGTGGTCTGAGTTATTCTGACCTTTATGACAACCCAAGTACGCGTGGGAACGAGAACCCGTACTCTAATTTCAAAAATCAGATTGGAAATCTTTCGTCTGGTTTAGGTAATATGGACTTAGGTATGGAGCGGCCAACCTTTAACAGCAGCGTGTCAAGCGAGTACGGCACTGTCGGCATTACGAACATTCCAGACCTATTGAGCGTTAATACAAATAAGTACAACACGCTATCAGGCGGGACTTCCAACTTAACAAATCAGCTAAACGACCTAAAGCGTCAGCGTGAAGCTGAAGAAAAGCGTGTCAACACGTACAGAAGCGACGGGCTAGGAAGTCTCTCTAACTTCAGCACACAGCTAGGCCAGCTTGGCATTGCAGACTTAGGTCAGATGGATCAGCTTGAGCGCGATCTTGGTTCGCTCAACACGGGTCGGCAAGGATTTTCATCGCCCATCCTAAACCAGATGTTTCCAAATGGCTTCGAGCAATTTGACAGCCAATACTCTGGCTTGAGCGAAGGCTTGGGCGAGCTTCGCGGCCAGCGTCAAACGGAGCTTGACCGCATAGACGGCTATGAGCGCGGCCTACTCACAGACGCCGACAATTACCGCGCCTCACTTGATGGTCTAACAATCGCGGACGAGACAGGCATCAATGACCTTATCGGCCAGATTGAAGATCGCAACCGTCAGGCTGGTCGTTTTTCCAGCGACCTTGGCTTCGATTTTAATCAGGAAATGGGCGAACTGGGCGACATCTTAGGAAGCGCGAACGAGCTACGGCGGGATCGACAGAGCGAGTTAGGCCGTATTAGCAACGCCGAGCAAGACTATCTTAACAAAGCTCGCGCCCTAGAAAGGTCGTCCGAGAACGGCAGCATTTACAGTGCGTCTGGCATTAACGCCATCGAGGATCAGCTTCGTGATTTACGCCAGAACATTGGCGGCTTCACATCGCAGTTAGACTACGATTTTGGCGATACAACCAGCGCATTGGGCGACACAGACGTGGCCTTGGCTTCGCTTAACGAGCAGCGTCAGTCTGCGCTCGACGACATCTTAGGTCAAATCACGGGTGCGTCTGGCTCTGCGCTATCAGGCTTGGAAGCATATGATGAGACAGGCATGCGCGATCTGGCATCACAGCTTACAGATGCTGGCGGCGAACTTTCTAGGTTCTCTGGTGGTAGAGTTGGTGACATTAGCGGTCAGCTTGATACAGCCGCAGGTGCAATCGAGACGCGTATGAACGAACTTAACGAGGCACGAACCGCGCTAGAGACACGCGCACAAGCATTGCTCGAACAAGTCAACAACGCTTCGTACTATGGCACTGGCGATCTTGGTCAAAACCAAGGCGAGTTTGATAGTCTGAACGCCGAGGTGGAATTGTATAATGCGCAGCAAGCTCTGGACGAAATCACGTCGGCACAAAACCGTTTGAACTCAGAACGCCAAAGACTTGAACAGGATGAAGAGGCGGTTTCGGAACGAGAACGAATTGCCAAAGAACAAATCCTCGCGACGGTGGGTGCATCAGGAGTTCCTGAGTTCGCAAACTTCTCTGAAATTGATCCGCAGACTTTGCAAGCGTACATGCAAATGCTCGCAGACCAAGAGGAAGAGGAATTTGGTAATACGCTGGCACCATCTGCATTCTCGCAAAATGTTATGAGGGCTTAATAAGATGCCGTTTGGAGCAATTTTAGGACTAGCAGGTAGCGCGATTGGAGCGATTGGTGCATCGCGGCAAGCCAATGCGCAACGCGAAATGCAGATGTACCAATTCCGCAAGCAACAGGAATTGCAAGAAGCTAATCTTGGGATGATGCGCGACGCGCAAAGAGACCAGCGTCTGGAAAACGAATACCAACGCGAAATGGAGGTTTTTAACAGACGCCTTCGTGAGCAAGAGCGTGAGTTTGAGTTAGATCAACTTCGTCAAAACCAAGAATATTTGATGGAAGACAGACGTATCGACATCGAGCGTCAGGTTAAGGAAGACCGGGAAGCCGCAAAGATACAGCAGTTCAACCTCGAACAACTGATCAAACGACAAGACATTGCAGAAGACGAGCGTCAGTTCGCGATCCGCGAGCTTGAGCAGGTTAAGGAAATCGCGTCTGGAGAGCGCGATGACGACATGCGTCGCTTCCTTGAAGAGCGCGAAATGTCGCGGATTGAGCGTCAGTACATTACAGACCAGTTTGATGAAGCCAAAGGTGTGGTTGCACAGGAACGGGAGTTGCAGTTACAGGATCGCAACGCGATCATGCACAGCATTTACGGGATGCAAGACGCTGTTCAAAACACTGCGGCTGGCCTTGGCTACATTCCAGAGATTGAACAGCTTAACCGCGCAGACATAAACTCAGAGATAGACAGACGCACAGGCCAGTATCAGGGTGATGTTGATCGAGCGGCAGACCGTGTTGCGTCTGTCAACGAGGCGTCGTTAATCAGAGGCGGCATGGATCGCAGCACACAAGGCAACGCCCGTCGCGGTGACATTGCGGCACGTATTGCCAGCGAATACCAAGACGCACGTAGCCGCGCATACGACGATGCACTCCGCTACATTACTGGCGAGCAAGCTGCTCTGACAGACAACGTCGGAAGTATTATGAAGCGTCGTTCTGGCGTCCTTGACGAAACAGCTAAAGTCGCTGGCGTAGGTATCGACCAGATGATGCGTGTGCCAAACGCGAAATCAGCCGCTGACATTTATCGTATGGCCAGTTCTGTTCCGTCTGCAATCTACAACCGCAGCGTACAGAGCGCGGGAAACTACAGACCACCAGTTGGGATAAACAGCGCATCAGTAACTGGCCAAATGTCGCCGGGTATTGCAGACTACACAAGACCAACAAGCATGGTAAACAATGCTGGCTTCGGCATCCAAAGCGCGTTGTTTAATCCATACGGCGTCACAACGAACGATCCAAACACGTACTTGTCTAATGCCATGGGTATCGGAAACAACTTGTACAACGCGGCGGCTACATCTGCGAGCAACGCGGCAGATCGGTCTTACGAAGCCTCCACTGGTTTCGGAACCTCGTTTAATAAATTCTTAAACAATCAGTCGCAAGGCCAGCAGTATGGCATTACAGGTGTTACAGACGGTCAACCGACTTATGGCCCAGTAGGTCAGCCGGGCATTTTCCATAATTTGAACGAACAGTTTAACACAAAGTTTAGTTCAATTTTTAATCAAGGCGGCGGGTAATGATCGACTTTGTAGGTTTTTCAGACGGGTACAGAAAGCAACAGGAGACAGGCGAGCGCAAACGCCTCGAACTGGCTAAAGCGTTTCAGGAGTTTCAGTCCCAGAACCCGACAGCCAACCCAATGGAGTTCCAAGCCTTCATCGACAGCATGGCTGGCGGTAGTAATTACCTGCGCGGTGGTATGCCGTCTGGCGATATGCTCAAGGCGATCACAGACCGAGCAACAGGCCGTCGCATACAAGCGGAAAAAGACCTGACTTATAAAAACTTCCAAAGCACGGTTGAGGCACAAGAAAGCATAAAGGGCGCACTATCAGGCGTCATGTTAAATTTTCCAAACACTGACCCAAGTACATGGACAGCCAAAGATTACACAGACATGAAAGATGAACTGCAACGTAATTTTCCCGACATTGACATGGGCGCGATGAATGTTGACTTGGATAGCATGATTTCTCCAGACCTGTACAGAAGACTGGTCGCAGACGGTATGCGGACCTACATGCCTATGGTTACGGAATACATGCAAAATGCAGACGCATCCGCAGTCACCGCCGACATGCTAAAAAATATGTATATTCCTCCAGCACTGATAGAGCCGATAATCCAAAAAGTTCAAAAACAGCAAGAGCGTGAACTGTATGATTGGCAGACCTCACACAAGCAAGAAATACTCGATACAGCTATTGATCTTATCACAACCGCAGGGCCAAATGGAGAAGACATTGATCTGCACGGACTGCTGACGGAAGTATTTGGGGCTAAAACGCCAGACAAAGCATCACAGTTTTATACCAATTTGCAAAGGCAAGCTACTGCTGCTGTGAACGACACGAACAATACACGGCAGCAACAAGCAAAGACTGCTCTAGCCGCGCACATGGTCACGGTTACAGAAGACGGAAAAATGGCTTCTTTAATTGCTCAGAATGATGATAGTAAAACGCTGGATTATATGGCCCAAAAAATTGGCCAAAGTTTTACCCCATCAAACATTACGAATATGTTCGGCGTAGACATAGCGGTTTTGAAGAAAAATCCAGCAGAATATCTGACGCCATATTTAGAGGAAGTGAAAGCCGCGCTGACATCCACCCAAAAGGAAATAGCAGGTCAAGAGTTAGCGAAGACAGAAGAGGCACGGCAAGCATACTTAGAGGAACAAGCATCTTCAAGCCAAGCAGCAGCAGCAGCCCATTTTGGCGACACCTCCAAAGGTGACTTTTCGCCACACACTGCATTGCACTATAACGGCGCACTGGCCGCAAATGCGCTTGCGAAAAAATACCTTTTCACAGATCATGTAGTCGCCACAGTCCACACCATTTTAGGCACCCTCGGTAAAGATAAAATTGCGAAAATGGAGTATCTGAAAGTAATGAGCTACATCGAAAATGATGCAAGTTTTCAAGTGGCGACAGGGAACAAGTCATTATCAAAAGCAAGCCAGCAAAACTGGTCTGCGAAAAACGACGGTAGCTTTATTCCCTTAACGGATTTTGGCTCATACGTTAAAGAAGAAGGTGTCGAGATTGATACTAGCGAAAAAAATGCAATGTATTTTGTGGCACAAATTGCGGAAGCACCGGGCATGGCTCCAGCCGATAAAATTAAAAAACTGGAAGAATTGGAGGCGTCTATTCTTGCTGGACAGATCAGCACTGTCGAGATGTGGGAAGCTCAAAAGCAACTGAACAAAACCGCTAACAGCGGTTTGGGTTGGGTGGAAGTCGGGGGTGTCATATATGACCCCGCTGCCGTGTTTGGCCCGAAGGGCTTGGAACACGACCTCAACGAAGCGGTGCAGCGTGTAAAAATTGCTATCAATGCAGAGATAGCAACGCAAACAGAAGTACAACAAACACCGCAGCAACAGTCGTCAACAAACAAAGAAAAAGTCATCAATGAAGATATTAACGCACCTTCGGAAACCCAGAGCTTGTTTGTTCAGGGGTTGACAGATGGTGGCGCAGACATAACGGCATCGGACGTTTTTTCCAAAGCAGTTAACGAAATTACTCGTGGCGGCTGGAGAACTCCCATTGATGCTCTAAGCCGTGATCATACTGACAGATTTGTTGAAGCATTTATCGCCCCAGAAGCTGATGCTTTAGAGAGGCAAGAAGTACGAAAGTGGTTTAATGCCCACGACGATATTTTGATCTCGTATGGTGCGGAACTTTTGAAAGTAGGTACTTGGCAAACCAAAAATATGTTCAAGATGGTAGAAAGAGACTTGAAAACGTTTACAGCCGAACAACTGGAAAAGAAATACGCTCCCGCGTTGCAACAATTAAGTAAAGGTGTACTTGTTTATCCGTAGCGAGGACGACCCGCAGACGGTCTCTCCAGTAACCTGAGTTCATCGTAACTCGGTAAACTGGAGAACCGCCGCGATGAGCTTTTTTAAAAAGGGCCAAGTAACCCTTGGTACGTCTGCACCACAGCAAGATTACAGCCAAAGTGTAAACCCCCAAAAAATTCTGAGCGACCCTCGCTTTCTCAACGATCTTCGTAATTATTACCAAGAGAAAACTGGTTACTCTCTCGACGACAAGACGCTCGTAGAAAACTTTTATTCCGATAACACTTGGGGTGATTTAAATACTCTTGGTGCGGCTGGAGACGCAGCCGAAGCATTGTCAGGGACAGCAGAACAACGCGAAGTCATGCGTCGGCTCGACAATGTTTGGAAGCAACTCCCCGCCTTCTGGCAAGAAGGTGGTCGCGGCAAAGCGGCAATCCCCGAAATTGCGGGTGCAATTCTAAAAGACCCCATTAACTTTATCCCTGTCGCTGGTGCTTACGGCAAAGCGGCAACAGTTGCACGAGCAGCCCAAGCTGCTGGTAAGTCGGCACCTATCTTGCGAGGAACTGGCAGAGGTGTATTACGCGGAGCCACTGCTGAAGCCGCTCTATCTGGTGGTCAAGAAGCTATTGTTAATACTGCCGAACAAGTACGTGACATCGCGACAGGCGCACGTGATGAATTTAGCGGAAAAGAGCTTGGCTTATCAGCCCTCGCTGGCGGTGTGTTGGGTGGAGCCGCAGGTGGTGCAATGGGCTTGCCAGCAGGTATTGCAGGTGCAAGTCAGGGCGTCAACGATATCAAAAGTCTGCGTTCTTTGGGCCTCACAGACGACCAAATACTTTCGACCTTAGAAACAGGTGGGACACGCGCCCTCGATAAACTCGCTGAACAAGCCCGTAGCGGATTGGATGTAAGCGGAAGCGTACAGCCAAGTAAAGCAACACTTGAGCAATCAGCCGCTGCCGAGGCAGTGGAAGCAGAAGCAGCAGCAGCAGCAGAAGCAGCAAAACCAAAATTTGATCCAGAGCAGTTTGGTTCGTTTGGCGAAGACCTCGAAAACCTACAAACACAGCTAGAACTCAACCTCAAAGTTGCCCGTGATGTCAAAGAACACATGGCAAAAGACCCAACAACGCCAAAGGCAGAAGTTCAAAAAATTACGGCGACGGTCAACGAACTCGCTGCGCTTGCGAAAGCGTTAGATCGCGCCGAGCGGGAAGCCGCACAGATCATTCGCTTTGAAAAGGACGCGAACAATACTGCATCGCGAAAAGCCGCAGAAAAAATGCGAGCCAACTACGAGGACATGATCACTAAGGTCAGGGTCACGATGGCAGCATCAGATGGTCTGACTTACGAACAGCTTCTCGCCCGAATGGAGAAAGACGGTTTTGGTATAGCCAAAACACCAGAAGGTCAGCCTGATAAGGACGGCAAGCTGGCAGAAAAACCAGCAAAAATTATGACAGACGACCCGTCCACAGACGGGCCAATGGAAACTCCACCTACATCTGGGCCAGACGCGCCTGATACACCTCCAACAAAAGGTACAGACGCGCCTGATGGACCGCCACCAACTCGTGGGGGTGATGGCGTAGAACCTGATGTTGACGTCGAGGTCGAGACCCCGCCAGCAACAGGCGATAGTCGGCCTATCAAGTGGGGTAAACAGGAAGCTAGTGCGCGAGCATTTCTCGACGACAGTTACACTGAGGCTGACTTGCGAACAGACATGTTGTCTGGCCGCGTAACAGTTGGTTTAAGTGGCCAGCTTGTGCGTTCGAGCATCAAAGACCTTAAAGCGATTAAAGCCAGCACGCAGGGAAGTGCAGATTTAAAAGCCGCACTTGACACTAAAGCAGTAACTCCAGACGACCTGCTTAATGCCGATCTAACCCCTGACGAAACGCTCGATGAACTACTTAAAATGTTTGACGTTGACGGCGTTCCTGAAGGTCAGGCAATGGTCGAAGCTATCACGGCGGCTGCGAATGCCGCTGATCTACCAGAAACTTCGGTAGGCGGTCTGCTGGATATTTACGCTAACAGAAACAACCTTGATAAAGATTTATATCCCCCTTCAATTCCTCTCGCTCTGCGTGGTGAGGCAATTAACGCAGGTGTGGACTGGCGCACGATCAAACCGAGTAAAAAATCTAAAGGCTTTCGGATCACAAGAAGCGTCTTGAACAAGGCTATCAAAGACGCAAAGCCAGCTTTTGTGGATGGAGAGGTGGCATCGTCGGCTCGTACCGAACTGAATGAAATCGTCGATATTATGCTTGGCGAAAACATGTTCGAAAATGTGGTTGACGAAGCCGACATTGCCGAGCGCATACGCACAGGAGTTAGCGTCTTAGGTAGGGCGTCTGACTACAACACAGACGTTGAAGACCTTTTGGCATTGGCCGAGTTTGACATCAAACGAAAGGGCAAAGCCGAAGAAGTTACAAGCAAAGACGACGCAGAGGTTTGGAACAAAACTGAGCTTAAAAGAATAAAAACCTTGATGGCGGCATACAAAGAAATGGTGCCAGAGTTAGGTAGCCAGACGCGTAGGGCGATGGCCGAGAACACGGTCAGACAAAACAGGGGTCCAGCCGAACGAAATTATCCCGTGCGCTCCGCGCAAAAAGGCATCGACGCAAAAACTATTTATACCACCGCAGGTCGCGCCGCATCTACTGGAAAGATCCAAGGCATTCTGCGTCGCGGGACACCTATTGCAAAAGGCTCAGACTACACCACGACCTCTGGATACTCCGTAAGACCTGCCGCGTTTGGCCGTGAAGAGGCGATGATGATCGCTACCCGCGCTCCAGCAGAGCCGAAAAAAGGTGCGGCTCTCGCAAAAGCTAAAAAGCAATATACCAGAATGCTCGCCAGCGGTCTGGACGAGGAACAGGCGCGAAGCATCAGTGGCTTAAAGCGCGATGAAAGTTTTGATTTTGATCTTGTTCCCTACACAACGACTGGCCGCGAGAAAGTATTCGGGGCTGGCGGTAAAGTAGAACTCAAAAAGGGCGACACTGCATGGGCAGACGCGGTCACAGGCCGCGCATTTGTCAGCCGTGAATTTGCATTAAAGGCGCGTGGTGACGCGCCGTCTGTTGTTACAGCAGCGGGTGCTATTACAGACGACCTAAATAGCACGTTCAAAGGTATATATGCCCGATTGACTGCTGACAAAAAGCCAGCGGAGGGAGGCAATACCGAAGCAAGGCAAGAGATTGACGACTTACTCAAGGAGCTTCGCGGACGCATTGATAAGAAAAGTGCTTCCAGTGAAGCGGAGGCTCTACCAGCTACACCAGCAGCCGTACCGCTATCGCCCCCGCCGCCAACCGTAAAAGGCGACAAGAAACTAATCGTTCGCTCTAAGTCAAACCCGAAAGACATAAGGATCATCGGCCCACAACAGCTTCGTGACGGCGCAGATATTTTTGCCATCATCGGTCAATCACCGGGTAGCAAGTCGTCGATTTACGAAAATTGGGACGTGCGCTATGCGCCAATGAATGTCGATCCAAAGTTCTATAATGCGCGTAAGGAATTGTTTGAAAGTCTGCCTGTTGAGACAACCAAGACCATTGCAGGGGGTCGATACTACGCGGGTGATGTTTCCAGTCTTGGCGATCCTATTTTAATTGAAGACGCAGAAAAAATAATGGTTGAGCTGAGTGAGCCAGAGTTTGCCCAATTCAAAGCAATCGCAACGGCGTTAGGTACGCCACTGCCAGAAGGTAGCAACAACAACGTTTCATACCGCGATTTGCGTATGTTCGGGATGAGGTTAAACACTGTCAAATGGCCAAAGGTAGTTGAGGGTCAGCAAGCAATCGCTAAAGGTTTGGCCACGATCTATGGTGCAATGGACAGGGCAGTACCAACAGGCACTATTCTCCCCAACGCTTCACGGCGTGTAAACATTGAAAACGTCGAGACTATTTTTTCTGAGTTTTCAGCCGAAGAACTTGCCAACGCACGTCGTTTCCTTACAGACCTTGGCGGTGATCCTACAGTATCGCCCATATTTGACCGCAGTGCGACTGCAAGAGCAGATCAGTTTGTAAAAACTCAGGAGCAGAGCGTCACTCGTGCCGAAGGCCAGTACGTCGAAATGCCAAAATTGCAGGGTGGCAATCCAAAGCCGTACCCACGCATGGCTGTTTTGTATCACGAGGTTGCGCATTGGGCCTATGACAACATTCTCACACCGCAAGATCGCGTCGAGTTCTGGCAGAAAATGTCAAGTTACTATGACAGCAAGGGCAAACTGAACCAAGGCGCAATCGAGGACAGGCTTTACGCGAAAAATGGCGAAGTCATCGAAGGTGCAACTATTTCGACAAATTCTGCTGATAGTCCGCAAGAGTTTTTCGCAAATCAATTTGCCATGTGGGCCATGCAAAACCATTCCGAACTGGCCATTCGCGAACACTCCTACTGGCGTCGTATGACGAACTATGTTCGCACCATCCTTGACCGATATTTTGCCAAGGAGAAAATTGATCCAAACCTTGAGCCATTGTTCGCAAAAATCTTACCGTCCAGAAAAGAAGAACGTGCCTTCTCTCTTGGTGTAGACAGCAAGCCTACGCAGAAAGAGGGGCTAGTCTTACAACAAAGATTTGTCCAGCTTGGTATGATCGAGAAGGATATAGAAGACGCGATCAGGAGCGATAGTGCAGATGGAACAATCGCAGCGTTTGATGAACTCCGCAGACACATCCTTGGGGTCGGAAGAAACAGCAAAGAAATTATGGCTGGCATCGGTGGCACTGGCCCCTTGCTCGCGTTGCGCGGCAAAAAGGGCAAAAAGAACATTCTGCTAAGAATGTTGAATGAAAAACTTAAAGCACTCGACGAAATCATTAGTGGCAAGCCGTCTGATTTAACCAGCATTGACGACGGACCAATGCAGCAGCGGTACACTGAGAGTGGCGAGCTTGAAGGTCTTGGAGAAATACCAGACCCACAGGCAATCGCAGACCTCCTTTCCGACTTTTACTTCAATGGCTACAACGGCAAGTTTGTACCAGAGAACGGTGTGCCACCATTCATCATTCAGAAAGAGAAATCGTCTGTAAAGAACCTCATCGACAGTATGAAAAAGGCATACAGCGCAAGGTACGGGGTTGTTGAAAACAGTACCGACCTTCCGTCTGGCTCAATTCCTCCGTCTGTGAAAGGCAACACCCCACCGCCAGCACGTTTGGATGGGAACGTCACCCCGTCTGGCACTAAGCGGAAGCAAACTAAAAAAAGCAAAATAGAAGATGAACGCCTCGAAGCACAGGCTTCGACAGACGCCAAGACGCCAAAGAATAAACGCAATAAAAAATCGGGAGAGGACTTAGACCCGGAGACCGCTGAAACAGCTAAAACGCTGTCGATGAAGAAACTTAAAAGCAAGTATCGCAAGCATCGCGGCACACCGCGCGGCAACGAACTGGCAGCAGCGATTGTAGCAAAAGTAAAATCGAAGCCACTGCCAGCCAAGCAGGTTCCAATCGCACGAACGGTTATGGACCTTAATGGCAAGGAGCTAGAAGCTCGCTTACTGGACGCAATTTATGAAGGAGATAGCGATTTAATCTCAGAGGTGCGTTGGGAAATGCAATACCGCATCGCACGTAAGGCGGCGCGAAAGGGTAATACCCCAATCATCCCACGCATTTTCCACAAAAGTGACGATTTCATTACGCGTGAGATTAACGACAGCGTAGGCGTTGGCGACGGCGACGGTATTCCAGCGTCGGCACCCGCGTCTGTACGCGAGAACTTGTCACGGATGACCCATCGAAACGCCGAGGTCGAAACAACAACTCGCACACTGGCTTATCGTCTTTACAACATTCTAGGCAAGACAGACCGCAGCGAGAATGCCACTTCAAATCTATTAGGCACCTCAGACATGTCACGGCTGGCGGGTAGCGATCCGAGCTTTTCAGGTGACGGCCTGTTCGGTGACTACAAGTCGTCGGATTACAGTGCATTTAGACGGCAGGTTCGTCGGATTTCAGCGACACTTAACACTGGCAAAAGCAATCCTGACCAAGCGATTGGCGAGTTGATGCACATGATCGTTCGCTCTGGCGCACTTGAACCTAATGAGACCGAGGCAATCGTGGCAGCATACCGCTCGCTAGACGCCTCGATGCGTAAGCGCGTCGAAGCTCTAATCGGCAGCAAGTACGCAGACCGCTCAGAGTTTGTGCGCGAGCAAGCTATCGCTGAAGAATGGTTTGCAGACGCAGTGAACCGATACACACGCGAGGAGTTGAAGCGCACCGAAATCCTTGAAGGTGTGACCACAAGTGACGCATCTAACATTAGCATGAGAACCACTCTGGATCGTGCCATTGATCGTGCCATTGAATACACAGCATACGCAACGAACGGGCAGATAGGACGCGCAGACGTGAAGGGCCGCTATCGCCGCTTAACGTTCTACGGCGATATGTTTGAGAGTGTTGAGAAGCGTCCGATGTTTGGCTCCCTCGATAACGGTGTGCTTGCACACCCAAGTTACGCTGCCGACTACGCGCGGGATGCAATCAACAGCGCGAGCGCACCTCGCACGGCAAATCTTATGACCTTCACAAAAGGCGGTATCGGTTTCGACGATGCAAGCCAAACAGTAAATGTTTTCTACCACGGCACACCGCTTGGCTATGCCTTCCGTCGTACAGAAACTAATCCAAACGCCATCATCCGACGCTCGCGTTTAGGCAACTATGGACCGGGCTTTTATCTTACAGCTAATCCTCACGTGGCCACTGACGTGTACTCGAAGCGGCCAACCGCTACCGCAATGTTCAATCAAGTTGAGGAATTAGACCTTCCAATAGCCGCGCAAGAGGACATGGACTTCGACATTTGGGACATGATCGACACCCGACGCGAAATTGCCAAGACGCGGAATGAGTACGCAATTTTAGAGCAACAGCTTGGCGAAAACGAAGACGTGACCAGCAACACATTGTTCGCGTTTCGGGACTACCTTGATGATCTGGTTGCAACGGAACAAGCTCTAGCCGAAAGTCTGACAAAGCGCGGCCTCACCATTGATCCTTACGTGATGCCGATGGTGGTCAAGCTGCAATCACCTGTCGATTTTACTGTGAGCGCAGCCTACTCAGCCGACCATCCGATGATCAACGCGATCATGGAGAAAATGAGTGAAGCTGGAAATATCAAAGAACGTGAGGCATTCCAGCACATCCGACAGGTGATGGCTTCGGAAGTTGATGGCCCAACCGCATATCGCGAGTTGGTCGCGGCGTTTGTAAAAGGTGGACGCCATTCAGACGCAGCGCAAGAACAGATCACTAGCATCTTGTCCGACCTTGGCTATGACGGAATGACAACCACACACACCAACACACTGTCTGACGGCGGCTTGTCAATGAGCGACGGTGAAACCTATCGAGGCTCAAGTCGGATGCACACGTCTGTGGTGTTGTTTGATGGTAAGCAAGCCAAGCATGTTGACGCTGACTACTTCGACGGTGGAGACGTGTTAATTTACAACGACAGAACAGAGGTGCGCCCTGCACTCCCTTCTGGCATGAGCGGCGATGTAATCTCTGCGTTTGCCAACGATAGTATTGAGAGTTTTGACGACATACCTGTTGGTCAATTTGGTGAATTGCTCGAACAGGAAGGGGCGAGCAGCACGATCACGGGCGCGATGATGTCGATGATGCGCAAGCGTGATCTGTCTGTGGCCGAGGAACAGACCATTCGCAAGTCTGGGCCGTTCAAGTATTTTGAACGTCTGTCCACGCGGATGAAAGGCCAAGGCATGCACTGGCTTGGTGATCGTTATCGTGAACACTTCCCTGATATGAACCAACGGTTTGCGGCAAAGTTCATGCCTATCGCTCAAATGCTAAACAAACTGCCAGACGCAGATGGAGTGCTGAAAGGGTACTTTAGGAAATCCACAGCGAGTGTTGGCCAGTCACAACCAAAGTCTCACAAACGTATTGTCCGCGCATTACGCCGCCCCGATGGGTCGCGTCAAGAAAAGGCATTGAGTGCAGACGAGCGCAATATCTTTCGGCAAATCCGAGCCGTGTTGGCCAACGAGCGGAAAGAGTTAGAGGCAGAGGGTTATCACATCGGCAACCGTGGCCCGAATTACCTGCCGCAAGTTTGGGACCAGAAGGCAATCCGCAAAAATCGTGATAAATTTTTGGAGAAAATGAAGCGTTACTACATGATGGAGAGCATTGAGATAGGGCGTGAACACTCAGACGCCGAAGCGTCTGCATTTGCTCAAAAGATCATGTTGCAGCTACTCGATGAAGCAGACGGTGGTGTGCATATTCCAATAAAAGGATCGACCAAGAACAGCACCTTTGAGAACATTGATTACTCACGTGCGATTGAACTGGAAAAACACACGCAGACAGGAATTTTGGATGAGCTTGAGGAATTTTTGGAAGATGACCTCGACGCAATCTTGGTCAAATACCTAGAGGGTAGCTCGCGCAGACTTACGTCTGCGAAACGCTTTGGCGTAAACAGCCACGCGGTGTCTGACTATCTAATGGTGGCTAACGAAGGTGGCGAAGGGATCATCACGTTGCTGACCAAGAACAAGCAATTCGAATATGATGTCACAGCCATGAACCCGCAGCACAGAAAAGAAACTGCGACGCTGGTTGATACAATCCGTATGCCGTTCCAAGGCAAAGAGGGAGAGGCCGCGCAGTTTGTGGACGAGTTGATTGCCGTGGCAAACACGTCTGGCCCTGCGGGTGCGCGTCAGATGCTGATGGACATTGCCCCTCTTGGCCCTGATGGAGCCGCACATTCCGTCTACACAAAGCGTGTGGATGCGATCATCGGCGCACTCCAAGACTTCAAGGGTAACGCTGGCTCCATCGACACTGATCAAGGCCAGCATTACGTCGAGAACGCCATGCGTATTCTAATGAAGAAACCAATGGCTGGTACAAATAAGAGTGCGATGAAAGCATCACGCTCGCTGCGTTTCTTTAACAATATTGCGCTTCTTAGCTTCACGACACTGACATCATTGGGCGACGTAGGGCTACCCATAATTCGAAGCGGCTCCTTCAAGTCTTGGGTCAACGCTCTCAATGAACTGAAAGACCCGCATTACCGCGAAATGTTGCGTAATGTGGGCGTCGCGATGGAGAACGTCGTGCATGAGCGAATGGTACATTTGTACGGCGCACCCGATAACCGCGCCAGCCATGCGTTTTTTAACGCGACCTTACTAACACCTTGGACCGACATGAACCGCTTGGTTGCTGGTGCCACTGGCTTTGAAACGTTCAAGACCATGCAGACCAAGGCAGTGGACAGTTTCAAGGACGGCACTCCTTACGCGCAGCAGTCTGCGAGTTACAAAACCGCACACCGTTTTTTGAAAAATTATGGTCTGTCAGAGTTTTTGCCCGGTGGGAAACGTGCTGGAGAAAGTCTCGGCACCATTAACATGCAAACAGACGAAGCAGTTCGTATGGGTATTATCAAGTTCGCAGACGACGCGATCTTCCAGCCCAACCCGAATGACATTCCGATGTGGGCGCAGACGCCTGTTGGCCAACTTGTTTTCCAACTCAAGTCTTTCCCGCTGATGATGTCTCGGATGAGCGGCCACATACTTAGCGAAGCAAACCACGGCAACTTTAAACCGCTCATGTATCTAGCGTCTGTAGGGCCAGCGTTTGGTGTCGCAACTCTGGCTGCAAAAGATGTCGTTCAAATGCGTGGTGGTGAGGACGGTCAAAGTCCAGAACTTCGCAAGCGTAATATTTTAAAGACCATAGGGTACGACAAAAAAGTTCATGGCGATGAGGATGATTACCTCGGCTGGTACGTCGAAAGTATGCTTGTGATGGGTGGCTTCGGTATCCTCGGTGATGTCATACACAGCGCAGTCAGCCAAGTAGACAACGGGGCTTATGGGCAGAACCGCATGTGGTCCACAGTGCTTGGCCCATCATTTGGCCTTGGCACAGCGGCCATGCAAGTGACTGCTGGCATCTTTGATGAGAAGTCAGGCGGGAGCAATGCAAAAGAGCGGTCAGGATTACGCGAGTTTGCAACGCGTATTCCAGTGCTTGGCGGCATAAGACCTGTTCGGGAAGGCATTGTGGACAAGGTCGCTGGTGAGGCTTCGGATGGCAGTGGCTCTGGCGGTGGGTTCTCAAGCGGGTGGAGTAAATAATGAGACCTAACCAAGCCACCATCGCAATAATACAAGAGTTCGAGGGATGCAGACTGGAAGCATATCGCGACATCGTTGGCGTCTGGACGATTGGGTGGGGCCACGCAGCAACGTCGCGTCTGGAACCAATCCCCAAATCTGGCATGAAGATTACGCAAGCGGAAGCAGATGCTTTGCATGCAAAAGACCTCGAACACTTCGGTCATAAAATTCTGCCTTTGATGTCCCGCCAGCCGACGCCAAATCAATTCGGAGCAATGCTTTCACTAAGCTACAACATTGGCGTGGGAGCTTTCCGCAAGTCCACTTGTCTGCGCAGGTTTAACGAAGGCGACATCGAGGGTGCCGCAGACGCACTCCAGTGGTTTAACAAAGCTGGTGGAAAGAAAGTCCGTGGCCTTGTCCGCAGACGTGCTGCCGAAGCTGACCTTTTTCTGCAAGATGCGCAAACTGATTTCACTGCTGACATTGCGACCCCCGATAAAGAGAAAACAATCGGTTCGAGTAAAACAATTTTGGCCACAGTTGGGGCGGCGTTGTCGGGCGGCGCGTCTGCATTGACCTCTCTGTCTGCACTTGAGGGTGCCACACAAATTGTAGTGATTGTCCTAAGTTTTGTAACGCTGTTCGGACTTGCTTTAATTTTCAGAGAACGTCTGAAAAAGTTAGCCGAGGGCAGCTAATGAACTTCCTGAAAATACTCTTTGGCTGGTTAAGTAGTGGGCCGTTGGACAGGATACTGGACACAGTTGATAAGAAAGTTCAGTCGCAGACGGACAAAGAAAAAATAAAAGGCGATGTCATCAAAGCGCACTTACACACAAGGTCGAGTTGGTTTCGGGCGGGTGGCTTCTGGCTGTTGGTAATGTGGTCAGTTCCGTTCCTGTTTTGGACGACATCGGTTGTGGTTTACAGCGTCTTACTTTGCCAGAATTGCGCATTCGGGCCAGTCGGCTGGACAGTCGCAGCTCTGCCCTCTCCCCTCGACGAGTGGGGGCAATGGGTAATGCTGGCCAGCATAGGCGGGTTGGGGTTGTCTCAGCTACGCAAGTGAGTGCATCACGTTTGTGGCCCCAACACCTGTGACAGACGTTCTTGAATTTGCGCATCTTTCTCTGTGAACTCCCCACCCAGTGCCGAATATCCGCACTTGTCAGTCCAGCTATCGTCATGGTCGAGTGAGTGCAGCAGACGCGAAGTCTTGACCCAATCCATCATCAAAATGACGTGCCGTTCGGTCAGGTATCCTTGTGTTGCCAGCGCAGAACGTAAAATAATATTCCAGCCTTCTGCGATTTTAGAATGATTATCAAATGCGTCGCCATAATTCTTGGAACGCTCGCCGTTAATCAGTTCTTTAGCTTGATCAAGTATCTCATCGCGCTTCATTTATTTTTTCCAGTGTATGAAATTTCAGTTTCTAGTCGCAGCCAATCGCGGTCAGCTATCTCGTTGTTTAAATCAGTCCTGATGACGACGCACTCGTCACGCAGACGACTACGTTTCTCTTTGGCTCGTGCCAGTTGTCCCTTCATTTCAGCAGTATGAATGTCCAAGGACAGTAACTCAGCAAGCCTGTCGGTTATCGACACAACCTCGTTCTCTTTGTACTCGATCTGCGCGGTCATGTGAGAAATTCGGACGCTCATTGTTTTGTGTTTACTTCTCAAATCGTCAAAGTTTCTCATGTCATTTCCTTCGGCAGTGGACTGTAAAGATGATAATCACTACACAATTCAAAAGCCGAACGGTCATGCTTATCACAGTGCCACCCGCCGTTTGGCCTTGGCCCCGCAAACTGACAAGTCTGGCATCGCTTGCCGACCTCTGCACCCTCCCAGCATGCGCCAGACTTGAAGCATCCTCGACATCTCCAATCAGAACTATCGACGCTGATCTTTCTGGCATCACCATCCAGCACACGCTGGACACGCTCTTTCAAATGACTGAACTCGAACTCATCGTAGTCAATTATTTCAGCGTGATATTCTGAATTGTTTTTACAAATTGCGATGAAAAAACTTGTATGAATTTTTGACATGCCCATCATCATCATCAACTGGGCGTAGTATCTTGGATGCGAATATTTCACGCCATCCTTCTTAAACTTTTTAAATGAGGCATCGTTCATCGACTTGATTTCCAAGACGCGCAAAACTCCGTCGTCCAACTCGATGTGTCCGTCCATGTGACAGACGACGTGGCCTTCCCATTCTTCGTATGTGTGCTGTCTGCCAGTCAGTCCATCGACTTCCCACACACGCACGTCTGCCTTGTTTTTTAAATCTCTGACCACTTCGTCTTCGAGGATGTGGCCCAAGCGGAATATACGCTTGAGGCGAGCGTCTGGCTCAGTGTTTGGAAATCCTCGCATGCTGAATGCTTGGTATGCGTCGCAGGGATGTCCGACGCCCGAAGCCCCAATATATTCTCGCGCTTTGCTTTCTGTTTCTGCGTCATATCCATCGTCAATTTTTTGAATAACTTCCGCTTCTTTAATACCCATGACCTGCCTCATATCAGGGGGGGCAAGACGCCCCCCCCTTGTTACTGTTAAAACGGGATTTCGTCGTCCAAGGCTTTTGTGGGCGGCGTTGCAGTTGAAGCCGCAGACGCGGCTTCCTCTTCCACAGCCATAAACTTTTTGATTTCACTCGTTGTAACTTCAACATTATCGCGGTTGATCCACGGCTTACCCATGCCCACGATAATCTTACACTCAAGATTTTTGAGGCTGGCCACGTCGTTAGGGCGGTCTGGATTTGCATGCTTGCCAGCAATCAAGAACGATTTTAACTGACGCATGCCAATCTCTTGGGCTTGCGGATTTGCATGAACGATGTTGAAGTTCATTCGAATATCACCAGTGCCAGCCGCATCGACGAAGTCCGCAACCAGTTTTTTGTTTGCGGTAGTGCCAATCGCTTCAACCTTTGCGTCTGTACATTTCACGGTGTAAGTGCCGGGCTGCAAACGTGTGCTTCCACCGCCAGCTTCGACATCTGTTAGGTCGAGAGACCCAAAGCCATTCCATTCATTCATCGTCTTTCCCTTTTTTATTTGGCGTTATCATTCGTGCCAGTAATTCAGTTACGTCGTCAGATTTTTCGTATGTTTTTAAGAGACCGCGCGGGTCGCGCGTCTTGCCATGCCAACCAGACACTTCATCGGTCACGATGTACCTCACAACTTTTGGTTTACCTTGACTGTTCGGCTCGGTAATTCTCACGCCACACAACACATGATCGAAGAGAGCAGGGACATGCTTGGATACTGCTTGGCCTTTCACGAGCGGCCAGTAATGCGTCATGTCGTTCGCATCCTTCTCTTCTTTGGCTAGACATGTAACGTACACATGCACAGGCAGGTCACGCACAGCCTTGAGCGCACCCAACATCATGCGGTTGTAGTCACCCCAAATTGCGAATGTATTTTTGTTTCCCTCGTGAACTTTTTCAAGATGCTCAATCAAACGCTCAGACAACTCGGTCAAGCTGTCGATTGCGATCCATTTGTATCCAGCTTCTTTAAATTCTGGAGACGCTATGAAAGACCAGAGACCACGGAACGAATAGATGTTATTGTCGTGATCCTGTTTCCCATCCCAACTTGAGAACGGGAGGTAATCAATGGCTACATCTTCAATAGATTTTAGCCCTGCTTCACCAGATAATATCAAGCCCTTTCCAAAACGCTTTTGATAGTATCGGCACTGATAGGTTTTGCCGTAGCCATGATGGGCGTACAGCAATACTTTCGTCGGCTCGTCACGCGCTACGTCAGCCGTGCTTTTCGGTTTAAACATGTGGGATGACCTTAATTCTTGGCTTATCCATTTTTCTAGTTAGTGCGGGACGCAATGCGTCTTGCTCGGCTGGCGGTAGTCTTTGAAATTTCCGCTTGTCCACGGTCAGTGTCCGCTTCACATGGTCAGGCAAAATCTCGCCATTGAATTGCCGATCCAAGGCAACTTTATCCCACGCCCATCGCTCGGAGCGCGATACAATCACTTCAAACTTTTGAGTGGACTTAGCGAGTTCCCCAAACTCTTGGGGGAAAAAATGGGCAATCTCATTTTCGAGTTGACCTAATCGTTCGGCAATTACTTCGGACTGCGATTTAAGACCTGCGTATTCCTCGGCAAGCGGCTCAAGTAATCCAGCTTTGAGAGTATCATCCGCGCTAGTTGTGTCTCCAAATACAGACCAACTGTCTGTTTCCGTATTCATATAAGTCTCCTTTTTTTCACACCAGCTATCATCGTTTGGTGTCTTGTAAACACCGAAAGAGTATTATACATTATACAAAGGCGCAAGCCCAAAACAAAAAAAAGGAAACAACACATGCAGACGAAGCTGAATATCAAGCGTCTTATTGACGATCTTGGTGGCGCATCAGCAGTTGCGACAATCGCTGGTGTAGTCCGCACCGCACCCTACGGATGGATTGCACGTGACTACGTTTCAAGCGTCGTGTTGGAGAAAATCAAATCTCAGAAACCAGAACTAGACTTAGACTTATACTTTGAACACGAGGATGATTATGACCAAAACGAAGCTCGACGCAGCACTTGAATATCTGGACCGAGGGTGGAGCATTATCCCAATTAAGCCGAACGGCAAACGGCCAGCGATAAAGTGGAGAGCGTATCAAGACAGATTGCCGACTGAAGAAGAAGTGACAGAGTGGTGGGAGAAGTGGCCACAACATGACATCGCTATCGTAACGGGTGCCATTTCTGGCTTGGTCGTCGTCGATTGTGACAACGACGACGCGCTCCACGCAGCGTTCGACGCTGGCATGCGCTCACCCATACGCGCTAAAACAAAAAGGGGTGTGCATCTTTACTTCGAACACCCGAAGGATGGCGTTCGACGTGGGCCAAGGGCAGGTGTAAACAGCAGAGGTGCCGACTGGCCAAAGATAGATGGCCTAGATTTCAGAGGTGATGCGAGTTACGCACTTCTACCACCGTCGAACAATTACGTTTGGGACTTTCCACAATACTTAGATTTTGACGACTGTCCGATTTGGGAGGATTGGAAACCAAGTTTGCGAGAGCAGCCTGTTGGGGATTTCACATTTGCAGAACTAGACCTGTCCTCAGTCCAGCCTCTACAGCCAGATGAGTTTATCAGTGAGTGGGATCGCACTGCTAAGTTTGTTCGTGAAAATTTTCCATCCACTTTGAAAATACCTACGGGCATGAGCAATGGACGCAACGAGCGGGTCATGCGTCACATATCTGAAAACATTCTGGATGGTTGTTTCGGCGCAGACCTACGGGTACGTGGGCATGCGTTTATGAATGAGTTTTTTGCCAGCCCTTTGGATGGGGCTGAGTTCGAGGCGACGTGTGCAAGCATGGAGCAAGCGGAGCGGCGAAATCATCCAGACCGTTTTGACGATGCTGGCAACTACAACTTTAGGCCAATGGTTCAAGCGCATCAGCAGAATGAGGAAGAACAGCGGGTTCGCAAACTCATACAAATGCACGATGCCGAGCAGCTATTAACACAAGCCAACGCAACAAACTATCTGATCGAACCTTGGCTTCCCTACTCGACGATTGTTCAAGTCTACGGCTACAGCGGCCACGGCAAGTCAATGTTTGTGGAGCATGCAATGGCGTCACTTTGTGCGGGGAAGAAATACTATGGTCCTTTCGAGGTCGGCACTCCCGCGCGTGTGCTTTATCTGGATTGGGAAAACGGCATGGCAACAATCGCCAAGCGTCTTTTAGAAATGAAACAAATGCACGGCGATACTCAAGACAGACTGAACATCTGGACGCCGTTCGTGGATGGAAAGGAAATTGATCTTAACAAGAGGGAGGGGCTAATCGAACTGCAAGGCTGGATTGAATACGCAAAGCCAGACGCTGTCGTGATTGACACCATCCGTTCAGCCTATCCGGGTCTAAGTGAAAACAGTGCAGACGAGTGGGCAAAGATCAACAAGCTGGCGGTCAAGTTGCGCAACGCTGGCATGGCCGTGGTGATGGTACATCACTCCAACAAGCCGAGCGAGAATGGAGTGGGGCGTGAGGCTGGCAGTACCAACCAACTGACCGTGCTGGAGACACAGATCAGGGTCACTCAAGTATTCGAGGACGAGGAAACTTCGAAGCACAACGCGGGTCTGTTCGATGGTAACTACGATCATCCGATTTTCCCACAGCTTCGTGCCAAGCTGTCACCAGACTATCGCCTGTATATGGTGATGGAAGTCAGGTACGGTAAGGTGCGCGAGTGGACAGACCTGCATGACCGTGTCCAATGGCTTGGGTTTGCAGCGCACAACATCACAGACGAGAAGGTTGTTGTGTCTAGCAGATCAACCAAGCAACGCGCGAAAGACATGGCACTGGATGGCCACGATCCAGAGAATATTGCGACGAAGCTGGCTAGACCTTTGCGCCTCGTGAGGGATTGGTTGGAGTTGGACGCTGTTTCATCCGAGCCTTCCACCACTCAAGCTGTCTCTGCTCAAAGTCATGCTGGCTCATCTGACGGATAGCGATCACGGTAGCATTGGGAAAATGTTCACGTGTTAAGTCTACGAACGCAGCAATTTGGGGATATTTCTCACGATTGCTGCGTTTTTTTTCGTCACGCTCTATCAATGCTAACCCATTGCTTTAAAATAATATTTCAGAATAGTGGTATAACGTCTGAGTGAAGTCATCAACTTCGTTGACGGGAAGTCTTTTTCGTTTTAGTCAAACGCCCCACCTACGGTGGGGGCGTTTCAAACTCAACGCCTTGACGTTATACCACTGCCGACCTCATACGTCAATAGGTGTCTACTTACAGCCATCAGGTGTCATTAAATAGTCATCAGTTGTTTACAATACGCCTTCAGCGTATTAAATTCTATACAATATAAATTGCAGGGGAAAACAATGCCAAGATTTGTTCGTGTCAGTGGCGCGGACTTATTCTGGCTCCAAGAAAACCACAGAGATAAAAATTACTCAACGATGGCAAGGCATATTGGCTGTTGCGTTGACACATTGAAACGCATCCTCGTGCGCGAGGGACTGCAAGAATTTGACGGAGCTAAGTATCAAGTTCGCAGAGACCACAACGAAGTGAAGTGGACGCGTCCATGTATGTCGTGTGGGAACAGCAGCAAACGTCCCAAAAACTGGTTCTTTTGCAAGCCATGTCGCAAAGACATGGGGTATGAAGACTGATGCAGGGACGTGCAGCAAAACAAAAAGGCGACAAGTACGAGCGAGAACTCGCAGCTTACATCAACGAACACACTGGACTATCCTCTTTCCGCGCACCCCTTTCTGGCGGTGGACACGTCAACATGGTGGGAGGTGCAGACCTCCTTGGCACACCAGACTTGTTCGTCGAAGCCAAGAGGGTGGAGCGTCTGAACTTTCACAACGCACTCCGACAAGCGGAAACAAACATCGAGAAGACGCGATCAGACAGCAGCGCGCTGGTTGTTAATCGCAAATCCCGCATGCCTACTGGCGATAGTCTGTGCCTTCTCAGACTTGACAACTTTCTCAAGTATTACTTGGCCTATTTGCAACGTGAAGGACTAACCAAAAAGTAGGAAATTACAGTGGAAGAGTGGGAAGAAGCTGCCGTCTTGATCGCACAGGAAATACAACTCTGGTCTGAGACTGTGCTGGAGGAGGCTTCGCCCCTCTTCGGGGGCTTGCCTCCGTGTCCCTACGCACAGCAAGCGTGGCTGCGAAACGTCGTAATGATCCACGTCACTCCAGACATCGACACTATCGCAGAGATCAAAGCATTCCACCCGCCAACAGACGACCTGCTCCACGTCGTTGCTTGGACTGGAACAGATGAAATGTCACCCAAAGACTTTGATGCTTGGATTGCCAAGCAGAACACCAACCACTTCGGCGTCTGGCTCATGGGCTTCCATCCAGACAGCGAGGAAGACCCACTAACTCCTGAGTTCCAAGGGCTAGGTGCGGACGACTACGCTATCATTCTTGTGCAATCATACAGTCATCTGATCGAAGCGTCTGACAAGTTGCGAGACACTGAATACTACGCAAATTTCACAGACGCAGACATCGAATACATTGAGAAACGCAAGGAGACATACGATGCGTGGAATGAAAAAGTCGATGCGAAAGCCCAAGAAGGGCGCGAAGAAGAAGCCTTACGCCGCCGGATCGAAGGTGAAGAAGCAGAGCATTAGGAAGTATTAAAATGCGATCACGCAACAGAGGAAAAATCTTCGGCACACAGGGGCCAACGATGGGCAAGCAAGTGCTACGCGCACAGAACCCATACCGCGCGATGTCGAATATGCCG
>ERZ1046740.506-NODE-506-length-32331-cov-12.673596_pt1 | contig 32331 bp, 46 predicted proteins | sample MGYA00383093_ERZ1046740 | MGnify/ENA primary metagenome ERZ1046740 (study PRJEB29581, sample SAMEA5548363) | metagenome | biome: marine; feature: coastal; material: water | depth 25 m | study: Short-term variability in the microbial, nano- and picoplankton... | reverse complement strand
TTTATAAATAATACTGTTGCTGCCATCTTTTATCTAGGTGTTGTGAATTTTTTAGGTTTTAAAAATCCTCTATTTTTCATATCTCTAGGTCTCTTAGCTACTTTTATGTCATTAGTAGGTAGATCCACCCCTTCTTTTCTAGCTTCATTTACTGAAGTAGGTCTGTCATTTTCTAATCCTTCATTTGGAAGAAATTTCCCTTGATCATTTCTCTTTCTGAAATAAACTTTTCTCATCCAAAAATGTCTACATGATCCACCACCTTTATATAGCCAAATGCTGTAGTTATCAGTTCCATTTGGTCCCCATCCTGCATTAACTACTTTGTCCTCCATTGCTAAAATGTCCTCTTTTCTATATACTTTTCTAGCTGCCACCATCTTTCTGCAAAATTCTCTAGTATTCTTTTGGACTGTTAAAGGAGCATATGCATATCTAACTTTAAACAGACCAACATCCTGATCACTTTTATTGTTAGGTGTAGCAGTTCCAGTTGATGTGAGTTTTAACATCTCATTTTGTTTATCATCTAGATCATAATTCACTTTCTCCTCAGATATTAAATCCCATCCTTCAAGATCTTCTTCTTCTCCTAATGCTATTAGATCATCTGCTACAGCATTGCTTGGATGGTTATCAGTTCTATATATTTTCTCCTCTTTTTTAAGACTTAATTTTTGCCCAGTTTCTTCTTCTCTTGTTTCCTGATCTGTAACATTTGTTAAATCTGTAAACTCTAAAGGCTGTAATGTCTTGAAATATAGCTTTAATGATATGTTATTAAATGCTAATATCTTATCAAAGGCATCAATCATAAGATTTTGATAAGGTCTTATAACCATATTATCCATAAGTACTGATGCTTTCTCCATTTCATCAGCATTGTTTCCAAGACCAGTTCTGTTTTTTATGCCTAAAAGCATTGGAGAAACAACTCTATGAGCTACTAATATCTTTTCTTGTGATTCAGTACTTAAAAATTGATACTGATTGTGTGCATCTGATAACTGTATTGGTTCAATACTAGCTTGAGATTCTATATTGTCATTAAATGATAGTATAAATCTTCCTGCATTAGTTGATCCAGTAAACTTATCAGCTATTTTTCTTTCAATTATTGATCTTTCTTCTTCATTTGGTATTCCATTATTCATGTTTATAATCATTGAAGGACTTAATCCATTCTTAATGTTATTCATATGGAAGTTAGATACCTCAGATTCTAGTTCTGCATACTGTAATCCACCAGTATATGCAGGTGGACTATAATAATAATATCCTGCTTTATATGGTTTGATAAACAATATCTCTATATTCTCTTTAGATGTACCAAATGCAGGTATTCTTTTAAGCTCATCAGATGACTTGTACTTGCTCCAATCAGGAAAGTAGTAATATCCTTCAATCTGTCCTTTATCTGAGCTAATTTCAGCTCTTAGTGTTTCTACTGGTATGTGTTCTATCTGTACTATCTGCTTTCTTCCCTTACCATAGATAACTTGTATTGCTGCTCCACCCATTAAGTAGTAATCATATATAACTTTCTTGATTACATCCTTTTTCATTAAGCTAATCATCTGAGCATACTGATCAGGTTTAGCTGAACTGTTTAATGCATCTAATCCTCTACCATATATCATCTCTGATATTCCATTAATACATGCATGGTTAGTTGGAGATGCCATAAAAGTATCAATTAGATATTGATAAAAATTGTTGTCCTCTCCATACATTACAAAATCCTTTCTTGGATCTTCTATAATTTTAGGAGAAACATAACTAGCTAACTCTAGTACTCTAATATCTCCTTCAAACTTAGGTTTTCTGTGTTGTCTGCTCATAATTATCCATTATATACTTTGTAGGTGTTATCACCTTGTGTACTTGCTTTATATAATCCTTTAATTGGATCATAATATTCTGATGCTCTTTGTGAAATGGTCTGAGTAGTACAAAAGATTCTGTCTTTATAAATTGTTTGTTTAACTTCTTCTCTAGCCTCATCCCACTTACTTGTTGCTAAATTCCATTCTTCTGTTGCTGTTGCCCATGTTGCACCAATAGGTGTAAGAGCTTCATTCCAATCAATTGTAATATTATTCCATAATTCATAAACTGTGTCCCAGTTAGATCCTAATGAAAATAACTCTATTTCATAAAACTTTCCTTCCTCTAATGTTAATGCAACACTAATAGCTCCATAATCTCCTAGCTTACCTATAGCAACCTGCTTAGTTTGAGTTATATTAGTTTCTTCATCTCTTACAACTAAATCTCCTGAGATTACAAATTTTCTAGGAATAAATTGAAAAGTCTGAGCTGATGTAGCAGTACTTAGAATTATCATACTTATATAATGCTATTTATTTATTTTTTTATAAAGTGTAAGATTTTTTTATAAAAAAAAAGGAGACCTGATTAGATCTCCCTTAATTAGAAAAAAACACTTAACTATTATGATGTAGGAAAAGTACTAATTTGTGTTGTGCTATCCAAAGCTAAAACCACACTAGGTGTAATAAAAGATGGAGGAGCTGTTTCTAATGCTTCAAATGTTAAATTGAATCCATTAAAATCTCCCATTGCAGCACCAACTGTGAAATTTCCAGTATTTAAAGTAGCTCCATTTACTTGCCCAACTAATAAATAATTGTCATCATTATCAACAACCACTATATGAGGTCTGCCAACTGCTAACAATTTGATTTCCTCACTTGTTGCTCTATCATAATATTGAAGTTGAAGTGTAAGACTTTCTGTATAGAAGGTAGTACCATTGTCTGAAGAACTTGTAACAGTAGTATCTAAATTTGATGTCCCTCTTAGATCATATTGGAAGAAAACTGGAGTACCACTAAATGCAGTTATTAATCCTGCTGATTCAGTAATTGTTCCTAGTGTTCCAAAATCTGCAAAGTAAACTGTTTTTAGACCTCCTGCTTTGTTTCTACAAGGTACTATCCTTCCAGTAGTTATATTACAACTCATATTATTTTATTTTTTATAAATATAAGGAGGTTTTTCAACCCCCTATATATTTGGATTATTAACTTACTTACTATGCTTGGTAAAGAACTATCTCAGCTCCTATTCCATACTGGATTCCATATGCAAATCTAGCAACAAATCTAGCATTTCTATCTCCTAATGTTTCAGATGTGTCAATTACCCTGATTTCATTTAAATCACTTAATACAGATGTTCCAAAGTATAAGTTTGAAGTCTGTGCTAATGCCATTGTGTTTGTTGACATACCTGATGCCATAAAGATTGGAATACCATCAAAAGTTAATGCTTGGTTATTATACCACATTTGACCTTTGTTTTCATATCCACCTCCAAAACCTAAGGCAAGACCACCTAAAGCTCTTATGTATGCTTTCATTACATCTTTAGAAACATATAATTTAAGATCATCCTTAGCATAAATTGTGTTAGGACATAGATCTAAAGTTGCTCCCATTTTTGCTACAACATTTGCAGGTGTAATTGCTACTGGAGTTGGTACATCAATAATATCTGCATCAGCAGCCCATAATGTTTCATATCCATCTATCTCTCCTGCAGTTGCATTTGTTCCAGTCCATATATTTGTTTCCACACTTGCAGCAATTTGGTCTGCAAAGTTTGCAATTATAAAGTCTGAAAAAGAAGAAGGCATATTAGTAAATGCACTTACTCCTAATTCTGCTGATTCCCATGAATCTACAAATTGTTTAGTACAAAAAGTAGTATTTACCTGAAATTCCTCAGTTTGTAATACTCTTTCTGTGATTGCTACAGTTCCTTGATCATCAAAATCACATGTTGAATTCTTGATAAGACCTGATGCAGCTACCTTTTGTATTACACTCTTGTGTCTTACATTAGGCATAACAGTTACACCACCATTCTCTAGTGTTGTTCCTGAAAGTAATGCAGCAGCTATGTACAGTTTTGCACTCTCCCCTGCATATGTAGTTGTTATTGTTGGTTTACTCATTTTTTTTGAATTTTAAAATTTATTTACTTAATTTTTTGATAATTCTATCAAGACTTGTTTCAACTCTATTTGATGAAATTTGGAATTCCATCTCTTTAGATTTTGATTCAGGACTATGTGTTATTGGCTGTGCTGCAGGTTCTGCTGATAACTCAGTTTCTAACTTTTTAATCTGATCTTTTTGTGATCCTAAAACTTCTGATAGATTTGTTTTCATTTCCTCTACCATTGATTTTAATTGATTAAATTCTTCTTTTGTTGGATAATCTGTAGCTAAATCTTCAGCCTTAACATCTTCTTTAGATGCCTCAATCACTTCTTCTTCTACTTCTGTAGTTGAAATAATGCTATCAATTAGACCTTCTTCTTTAACTACTACTGATCTTCCATCTTCCAAAGTATATTCACCTATTGGCATTGGAACTCTATCATCTTCTGTGATAATAAAGACCTCTCTACCACTTTCAAATGATTCTGCCTCTATAACAGTTCCATTCTCTAGGTTTAATGTATCAAGTTTGACTTCTTCAGCCTTAACTTCTACCTCTTTAACTTCTTTTGACAACTCCATGCCTAAAATGTTTTTGATTTTACTTATTGTATCAGTTGCTTTCATGACTATATAATTATATTGAATTAAAAATTTATATTTTTGGTTTAAGTTTCTGTTCTACCAACACCTTGTCCCCATATTGATCCATCACAACATTCAGTCCTATATGTATTGTCATCACATAGACAACCTTTTGTAGATCTTATAGGACTTGTGTTTGATGGTGTTGGATTTTTTCTTTTATTTTTACTCATTTTCCTTGATTATTGTAAGGTTTAATGTAATTGTCTGATCCTTTATTTTTTGATGTTTTAGATTTAGCATGTACACCTTTTCTTCTAACCTTTTTTCTTTCTAAAGTTGTAGAACTAATAAACTTACTTCTTGCCATTCTTTTCTATAAATAAATCTTTAATATCATTTATTTGTTTCTTTGCTAATTTTTCTGAAACTCCTTCTTTAGGTCTTTCACTTTTATCTGCAAAATAGCCTTCTATTGAGAAACCTTTAACAACCCCCTCTTTTACATAGCTTTGCCATACTTCTTCTGAATCCACTCTAATAGATCCCATCCATGTGCCTACTGGTACTTGTTTAGTGTTCTCATACAATCTACTCTTATCATAGATCTCATCATTTACTATCCAACTCTCAACAAGTGTTAAACCTTTTAAACTGTATTGATGTTCTAAAGATGCATTTTGTTGATTCCCTTGTTTTAAATACATCTGTGATGCTTTCTCAACTGTATCATTTGAAAAGAATATATAATAATCTTCCTCTCCATTGTTTCTTAAAATTGGTTTGTTAGGAATTAATATAGCACCAAGTAGTATTCTTTTATCTTTATTTACTTCTGCTAGTTTAATTTCTTGATCTTTTAATGCAACAAAATTACTTTGTATTGCAGGATTCTCTACAATGGAAATTGCATCAACTCCATTGAACTCTAATTCCTCATCTAATATTAATTCTATTATCTTCATATCTATATAATATATTTGTTTATGTTTTTATTAAATTCCCCCTGCCATGCCTGAGCCTCCTAATGCTGCTGTTCTTATTCTATTTCTTTCTAACTCTTGTGCTGATGTAACTTCTTCAGCTACTACATAAGCTCTAACTGGTTCTTTTTGTTGTCCCCCTATAGCTGATGCTAGTTGATTAATTGGTGATGCACCTACTACATTAAAATCAGGAGCAGCTAATTGAGGTACTGGAGCTTGTTGTCCTCCACCACCTGCTGTAATACCACCAACACTTAGAACTGGGATTTGTGTTTGTTGTATAGCTTTTACTTGTGCAAACCCAGTAGCTAATACAGTTGCAACTCCTGCTATTTTACCTATTAATGTAGTTTCAGTTTCTAATACATCTGCTGCACCTGCATATGTAGATATGATTGCATTTGCTATACTTAATGCTTTTGCTGCATTTGAACCCTCAGTAGCAAACCCTAAAGCTAAAGCTGTAAATTTTAAAACAGTATCTGATTTAAACTTTTCTCCAGTTTCAGTTATATCTCCAGTATCATCTTCACTCTTTTTAGTTATAGCTGCTATAGCTTCTGCTTTAGATTCTTCTAAACCTTCAACATCACCATTATATTTTTTGGCTTGTGCAATTAAAGCATCATATCTTTCCTGAGCTTTAGTAACTAATAAAGCTGTTTTTTCTTCTTCACTTACAGCTAATGCCTCTCTTTGTGCTAATGTAAATGCAGCTTCATCATCAAGTTCTTTTTGTTTATCTGCAGCAGCTTTATCTTGATCAGCTTTCTTTAATGCTTTTTCCTCATTATTAAGAGCTATAATCTGACCAGTTACCTCTTTTTGTTTTGTAAGCCTAGCAGTTTCTAATTGTATTAGCTCTGCTTTTAACTGTGCCTCTAATTCTAAATCTTCCTTAGTAGAACCAGATAGTTTATTTTCTTCTTGAATTACATTCAGTCTAATTTTAGCTAATGATATTTCTTTGTTTGTAATTTCCTCTTCTAATGCACTAGCCTCTTTAAGAAATCCTATTCTTTGTTCAGTTGTGAAATTTTCTCTATCTACTGCTTTTTCTAATAAGTCTGCTCTTTCTCTATCTGCTTTAGCTCTATCAACTATTAATTGTCTTTGAATCTTATCCCCTCTTGCTGTAGCATCTGCAAGGTCAGCAGCAATCTTTAATTCTTTTCTAGTTTCTTCTCCAAAATTCTTAACACCATCAGTAGCCTCTTTGAAACTTTCTTTAATTCCATCAACTGCAGCAGCAGCACCTTCAGCATCTCCTCTAAACTTTGCTCCTAAGTATTTACCAACATTTAATAAAGCTGTCCCAAAACTAGATAAGATGTCTGTAACATTTCCTACAACAACACCTATTTGTTTAGTAATTTTTATAAACTCATTCTGTCCTTCTTCATTACTTGTAAAGGCAGCACCTACTGCTGCAATAGCTACAACAAATGCACCTATTCCAGTAGCTATTAAAGCACCTTTAAATGTTCTTAAACTTTTAACTGCTGTAAGAACACTAGCCTTGATAGCTTTAAAACTGGAAACCATACCCCCTGATAAAGTATCACCAGTTTCAGATATATCATCCATGTTAGTTTCAACCTGCTTTAGATCTGTTGCTGTTTCTTGGATTTCTTTGTTAGCTTCTTTGTTATCAACTTCAAAAAGTAACTGTATTTTTTTTATAACACTCATTTGTTTTTATTTATTTCCCAGTTAGCCATCCTTTTAGCAATCTTTAAACCCTTCTTCCAGTTGTCAGGTAGATATTTAGATCCTTGTGCAAACTTTATATTCTCAGTTTCACCATTTACCACCTGTAATAAGTCTATAATGTTCTTTAACATGCTATCTATATAATACTTAATTGTTTGCTTTTTAATTTTTTTTCATATTCTTTTTGATCACCTGCTCCATCCCATTGATTCTCTCTCCACCATGATGTTATTATGTATTTAGTTCCATATGTTACTTCTGTTCCTCCATGTGTCATGTATTCATTGATATGTCCATGTTGTAAATTGTTCCATACTACTGCTTTTCCTTGTTCAGGTTTAATTTCCTTTTTTAAATGTGGAAAATTAGTAGAACCACCCTCAAAATTGTGATTTAAATACAACATAAAAGTATATGTTCTATTGCCTGATGATAAACAATTTCTTTGATAGCTATCTCCTTTGAAATAATCTTGGTGATCTCTAAAATATTGCCCTACTTCATACCTTTGTCCTTGTAATGATTCACCTTTTTTAATATTTAAACCTAAATACTTAGCAATTCTTTTGTGTAATGATTCTACAGTTGGATCATTAGCAACTAAGTTAGCTGTATATGATGTTCTTGATAGATTGTATTCATTCATTTTCTCACCTGATCCCACAACCATTGATTTAGCTGCATATTTATCTATCATCCTTATTAAATATTCAGATTCATTATTACTAAGGAAGTTTTTTATCTCTTTCATTATTGACAATTTAAACTAAATGGCCCTGTTAAAGTTTGTGCTGATGCATTCCAAAAATAATAAACTCCACCTGCTGAACTTGAGAAATATTGGTCTGCTGTTTTTAAAGTTAAACAATCAGTATCATCATAGACTGCTGAAGAAGATGCTAAAGTACTAGCATTTAAATTAACTGATCTAGTGTTTACTTCATTACATAAATCTGCTGCTATTGATGCTTTGTATAAATTAACTTGGAAACAACTTGGAGCAGGAGGTGGTGGAGGTGGTGGTGGTATTGGCACATTTGATTGACAATCTAAACAGTTTGCACCTGCTGTTGATTCAGTAGCATAAAAATTGAAATTAGAATTGTTAAGCTCAATTGGATTATTTCCTTGATTATTATCTAACCATCTGTAACATTCAAATTGGCCTACCTCTGAAACAACCCACCATGTTCCTATTGCTTGAGTACTTGATACATTTATAATTGCACCAGTTGGATCATCACAAGTTATAAACCTAGCATAAACTGTAGTTACTGCAGGTGGTACTGGTGGAGTTATTGGTGTAAGACAGTTGTTTCCTCCATCAGATGTAATTTCTCCAATCTGAGATCCATTAGCTAATATATCTGTTCCTACAACTTGATACCTATCTCCTCCTTGAATTGTAACTGTATCATTTACATTTAAACTCAAATCTGCTGCTCTTTGTAGTGATAAATAACCAGTTGATGCATCAGCACATCTTGATAATGCATAGAATTGTGTATTTGATGCAATAGTAGGACAACCAGTCTGACCAGTATCTGTTACAGTTCCAACATCTGCTAATCCTCCTCCAACAGTTCCAGTAACTGTGTAAGGCATTCCATTAGGAGCTTGTATTCTATCTCCATTACTTAGTGTTATATCAGAAGTAAATTGTCCAGTTCTGTAACCAGTTTGATTTGTGTAACATTGTGTCAAAGTATAATATTCAGGACATTGTGTTGCTGCTGATGTTGAAATATTAACTCCACTTCCACTTGTAGTTGTGCCTAAAACTTTATATAAAACACTAGGTGTTCCAGTTTCTTGCACCATATCATTTATGTTATAACTTGCCTCTAATGTTGTTTGTGTTGATATAAATCCAGTATTACCAGTTGAACACTTTTGTAAAGCATAGTATAAAGTTTGAGTACATGGAGTAGCAGGACATCCTAATTGGTTCTCACTACTTACTGCTCCTAACTGTCTGTCTGTTGCAAAAGTTGTAGGATCTGTTGTTGTACCATTTACTGTGTAACATTGCCCATTCTGATCTGTAACTAAAGATGCATTTGCAGGTGTTGCATTTTGAGTTAAACTAATATCATCAGTTGTTGTTGTTGTTACATATGCATAAGCTGTATCACAATGTTGTAAAGTATAATACTGTATTGCAGGAGGTGGTGGTGTCCCTCCACAAGTACAAGAACTTAAACTGTCAAGATTTATTGTTGCAGTTGTGTTAGCAGTTGTTGCTACATGATAACATGTAGAGCTGTATGTTAATTCTGTTCCACTTAAATTAGAACAATTACTGTAGCCATAATGAACTATTGTTGACTGATTAGTACAATCATTTAAAGTATAATAATAAGTTGCACATGATGCAGTTGGTAAACTGTCTATATCAATTGTCCCACTATTTGATGTTGGTGATATTACATAAGTCTGATTATTGTATAGCCTAGATCCTGACAAAGAACTGTTAGAACTAAAACCTATATAAGATGTTCCACTACAGCATGGATTTAATTGATAGTAGTTAGTTGTTGAATTTCCTGAACATGTTAACTGAACTGGACTAGGTGTTGATGCTATTGTAATAGATGGTACAGTTGATTGTGCTGTTCCATTTTCTATTACATACTTAACAGCAGGTGCTGCTCCATCAAAAACTTGCTGTGTATTAATATATGTTGGACTACCTACTGCTGATGCTGTTCTTAAATTTGTTTGTCCATCTGAGCATCTTCTCAAGCCATAATAGTTTGTGGTTGGAGGTGTAGCTCCTGATGGGCATCCATTTAATCCAGTTGATGATACAATTTTGATTGTGTGTGTATTAGGAACATTGTTACCAGTTACTTTAAATGTGTTTCCTGATGTATCAACAACTCTAGTATTATTAGATAAGTTTAAATCAGCTATAGTAAGTGATGATTCAAATGTTGCATTAGGACTATCACATTGGTATAATGTTAATACATTAGTTGATGGTGATGTTGAAGGAGGCTGACCTTCTTCTCCTCCTGCATCAGGCTGAGTTGCTAAAGTGTCATTTACTGTCTCATTTAATAGTTCTAATTGACTAGATCCTGATAAAAGATTTGTAGTTATGCTGTTTATTCTGTATCTGTCATTATTAATTACAACAATATCTGCTAGTGTATAGTTAATAACAAACTTCTTAGGTAGTCTAGCTGTTATTTTAGATAGTCTTTTAGCTTGATTAAATACTCCTGCTATATAAAATCTGTAGTATTTTTCAAATAATGATTCTGTAAAGTTGTTTCCAGTTGTCCATTCATTGATTTCTAATCCAAAATTGATAGTTTCTGTATTAGTTGCAGCATCTAAACTCACAGAATTAGATGGAATCCATATGTCATTAATAGGTACTATGCCTCCAGTACTGTTTTTAGTCTGCAAAAATCTAATAGGTTCAGATGTTGGTAATGAAACATACTTACCTATAAATAAAACAGCATCTTCAAAATATGGTTCACTACTTTCATCTGCCATCCATCCCCATTGTATATCTGTTTGTGAATTAGAACCTCCATTAGGATCAGATAGTCTTTCATATTTTAAATGTGCAAAAGGTACTTCAACTTTATATGATTCACTATTACTGTCTAACCCCCCAGTTTCAACATAACTTAAACCTCCCCAACTTGTTGAACTTAATTGGTCATGTTGATCTCCTAATATTGCTCCAGTATCTTTATATTTAAACTCTATTTCTTCATATGGTAGAGCTTTGTCTATTGTCATAGATTGAGGATCTACATATTCAGTTATATCTCTAACCACTCCTGCTTGATAATAACTCTCTAATGTTTGAACATGAATAATACCATCAATCTCATAAGCTGTTAAGTTGAACATTTTAAAAAGTCCAGTTAAAAAATCTATAACATTTATATTAGGTAAGTTTTGACTTATGATAAACTGCTTAGTTAATGTTATTGATATTGCTGCAGATGTTTGTGATGTTAATTTATTTGCACTAGGATCAGTTCCTTCAAATGTTACACTTGTTATATCAAAAGCAGTTTCTGTTTCTATTGTTACAGTATATCCTTGTGTTGAGTTTGTTAGTATTTGAGAAAATTGAACTATAGTTCCAGTTGATGTTAAAAATTCTCTTTCAAATATTGTGTCATTTCCTTCTTTAATTTTAACAGTAAATGTTGGATATGCTTGTTGTGTATTAATTGTCCATTGACCTAATACTGATCCATCTCTTAACAAACCATAAACTATAACTCTTGAATCATTTGTAACTATGTGATTACTTGATGCAGTTGCAAGTCCAGTTATAAGTCTTTCTGCTATTCCTAAATCTTCAAATACTCTACCTTCTTTATTTTGACAAAGCATATATAAGTTTTGGTAAGCCTCTGATCCATTTGTTAAATCAAAAAAGTCATCACTAAAGTTTATTGATTCATACTGATCTTCAATAGCCTTTACAATTAAATGAGCTTTAATGGAATAAGTTAAATCTTCAAAGTAAACACCATGAACATCATTAGCTCCTAAACTTGATGAATTAGTTGGATATAAATTTCCACCATTATCTATATTTACTTCTTCATCTGAATTTAAATATGGAAAGTTTGTAACTGGAGAACTATCATACCAAAGTCTAACTGTGTTAGATATTAATGGGACTATTACTGCTGCTGTATATTCTGTTCCACCTGCTATGTGTTTATAACCTTCAGGATCTGTTAAAATTAATTGAATAGTTGCAGCATCATAATCTAAATTAAAATTGTTTAACCATGTTAATCCAGTAATTTTATCATCTTTTAAAGTGTCTTTTAGGTTTACTGTGTTTCCAAAGAAGGTTACTCTATATGATTCAGGTTTACCTTTAACTAAGTTTACACCTTCTAATCTGATCTTACCATTTCTAAATGGAATTGAATTAAGCTCTATCTTAGCACTTATCTTTTTTCTAGCATCAAAAGTATAACCTTGAACTAAATTGAATCTGTAGTAGTGTTTAAATATCTTATTATTAACATCAGATGCAGGTAGAGTAAAAGGTTTTGTAAAATCTGTAAAGACTTTAGAAATATCTCTAATGTTTTGAATTGTCTGAGTTAAACTAACACTCTCATCATCAAAAAGTTCTACTCTTTGATCTTGTATATATAATTGAAATTTGCTCATTATCTAACACTATTTATCACATCATATGCAAACCCTACATTTATTGAGTAGTTTACAAGTTTATCATTTACTTTTGTTTTCTTAGTTAATGAATTTGTTATAACATTAACTGGATATATTGTTGTCCCAATCTCAGCCCATACTTGTTCTGATAGCATTAATTGCTTAATTGTTTCAAATTGGCCTTGATCTACATAACCAGTATTTAATGTTATTTGTTCTGATCCTTGTTTATTGTAAACATATTTCTGATGATTAGTATTTGAATATGTGTTTGCACTCATTAACATTGAATCATAATTCTCTTGTGTAACATTTAAACTTAGTATATTCTTTTTGTTAAAATAGAACATTTGTAATCCTCCAAATTTATTAACAAAAACAACTTTAATATATTGATAGACTGGTTCACATATTCTGTGAATGGTTACATTGATTCCTACTACTGGTGTTACAACAGTTCCATCTGCTACATTAGCAGCTACTGTAAAATAAGAAACACCATTAGATGCTTCAATAGGAATATATGCTATTGTAGAATCAGGTAAATACATATCAGTTGCTGATTGTAACATCTGTCCTGATGATAATTGGTGATTTACTCCTTCCATAAATTCTGAGTAAGAATCAAATCCATAAATTGTGTGAAGTACTGTTTGTCCTGATATTGGAGTATCAGTTGATCCTGCTTGAGCATTTGTAGCTCTTGTTGCTTTTGTATTTAAATAAAACTCAATTTTAATACTTGCACTTACTACAAAGCTGTCATTAGTTGTTGATGAATATGGAAATACACCATCCCATGTAGGATTAAGATAATCTCTAATCAACTCAGAAACTTCAAAAGATATTGAATCTGATGTTGTGTTTTTTGATATTACATAAACATCAACACTATTAATTGTAATAGTTAAGTCAGCACTTCCTGATGTAACTGTAGATGTTTGATTTATAAAGAAAGGAGTTCTAAGTCTTGATAAGTAAGTTGCCATATTATTTGTTTGTTGTATAGTCTAAAAATGATTCTACATCTAGAGCATATTTGTCTATTAGTTCTTGAGGTAGTTTTTTATAAGCTGATTCAAATGCATCACTAAACCAGTATGATGGTTTCTTACCATACATAAAAATAGATCTAGCTATTAGGAAGGCTAAACTCTGCTGACCACCTTTCATAAACCTTCCAGTTTCTTTATTTCTTAATCTTAACCTTTTCTTATTAGCCCATTTTAATATTGATGCTATAGGAGGCATCTTAGTCTTATAGCTAAATGTTTTTAATCCATACTTTCTTTGTCCATATTTCTTTTTCTTTCCATCAACCCCTGCATCTAAGTAAGCTCCATAATCAGCAAACATAAACTCTAATTGAAATGAATTACTAGATACCTTTAACTTATCATCTACTGACCTATCTAATTGTCCTGATGCTACTAAAGGATATGACTTTCCATTTCTTCTGATCCTTTTCTTTTTTAGATTCTTTCTTGCAGCAATAACTACATTCTTTCCAAAATCTTGTAGTGCTTTCTTTGTTTTATTGAAGTCCATTAACAAGCATTTATATCATTTAATATTTGTACTGTAAAAGTAGTTGCCCATCCTGCTAAGATGTTTTCAAATCTATCAAAGAAAGGTTCACATGTAGGATCTCCTACTAATTCATAACCAGTTTGTGATAATGTTCCTATTCTAAGTCTGCTAACCATTCTATTAGAAACTGATAGCTGTGTGTTTAATATATCTTGGATGTTTGTGTTGCCTGTAAAGATGTCCTCATCATATTGATTGTTTGTGTCAACCTGCTCCATTGTAAGAACTGTAAAACTAAACTGTAATGTCTTTTCTGCATTTGTAGCTCCTTCAATAATGATATGAGCTAATGGAAATATGGTCTGTTTCTGTAGATCAATGTCTGTTATATCTCCAAATGTACAAGTCTTAATACTTGGATTAGACAACAGCTCATCTTTGATTGTTGTTAATACTAAGTAAAATCCTCTTATTCCTTTATCACTTGTTGCCATAACTTTTCTTTAATTTTTGATTTTCTAATATTGATTTTTCTGTAACATATTCTAAATACATTAGGATTTTATGTGCAGTTTGGTTTGAGATATATTCAAACTTTTCAATGTTTCCTTGAGCTGCTGTGTGAAATGATGAATACCAATTCCATTTTGCATTAAACCCTCCTTGACTTGTATATGATCCTTCAGAATTCCCTTGTCCAAATAGTCCATCATAACTTGAGATAACTCTTTCCCTAAATTCAGCAAAAAAAAAACAGCACCTAATGCAACTGATAAAGGCATTTCTTTTAGATGCTCATTCATACTGCCATCATATTCCTTTATGTTATATCTTCCTCTAACATTTATATCTACTGGTCTAAATAGAACAGACATAGCCTTATCCATTTGTTGCCAATCTCCTAAGTAAGTATCTAAATCTACAAATTCTCCAAATGTAATCTCATCTAAGTTTGGAATAAACCCATATTGAACTTTATCAAGAGTAAACATTTTAGTGAATTTACTATCCTCATCAAACATGTTGCTTAATGTTAGTGTTATCTCTTGTACATCTTTCCATCTCATCTTAGTAACATATTTAAGCTCTATATTACAAAAGATCTCTATCATTTTCTGTGCTATAAACATTTCATCATTATCTCCTTCTTGTATCTCTAGATATTTCTGATACTGTCCTAGAGTTATTTCAGATAAGTTCTCAGGCACTTTTACCTCTATTTCCATATCTATATAATACATTTATCTAAAAGTTTTTAAAAAAAGTTTTCAAGAAGTTTGGTAGTTATATAATAATGTATTATATTTACAGTATATGAAAAAAACAAGATTTAGTCTGCACACAGACATAGAAAGAAAAGAGGTAACATTTATGTGCCACTTTAAATTAGAAGGTGTTATGAATACTAACACTTTACAGTCATTTGATTTTATAGAATTAGATGATTTGACTTGCCAAATCCAAATTGACAACCTTGACCACTTTAAAACAATGTGTCAAGTTCAAGGAGTAGCTCAAAAATTTGTAAAACAATTTATACAAGAGGCAATTAGAGTTGCATGTTTTAGAGGATGGGATGTTGAAATTGATCATGAGAACAATTCATGGTTAAGACTTCCTGATACTATTGAAAGATTAGAAACACAACATATATAATAATGTATTATATTTACAGTATATGAAAAACACTACTATTAATACAGACATCACAAACAGACTAAGAGATATTAAACAAAAAGATTGTTCTAATGGCCCTCTAGCAAATGCTCCTTTATTCTCTCCTTATGGAGATTTAAATGATTTACAAATATCTAAAACAGATGCATACTTAGAGTTACTTGCAAAAGTAAACAAAGGATGGTCTTTAGATCAAGTATGGTATAACACAAAACTAACACCAGTTAGCTTTTCTAAAACAGTATCTAAATTTATATAATTATGAAAGAAATAATAAAAGACTTAAAAGAATTAACTCAACACTTTAAATTACCACTTTGGTTAATAACAGTATTACTTTGGATCATGGCAATGGGATTAGTCATCCTTATGTCTTTAGTAGATTCAATGTAGTGTTTTTTTTCATATCAATTTAGTTTATGACAGGAGAGGAGGTCTTAGGATCTCCCTCCTTTTTTTATTTGATAGCATACCTTCCATAGTTAGGATAGGATAGTTTATGAACTACAGAATATCTTAAACTATCACAGAAGTGATTAAACTTATCTACTGGTTTATTTGTTGGATCACCATTTCTATCTTCTATGTATTTATAGCTTTCTAATTCTTTCAATGCATTAGTACTGTCCTTTGTGATATGCAGCTTGTATCTTCTGATCAGGTCTATTCCATAATTGATCTCATATTTCTTTTTGCCTTTTATGTTCCAACCCATTCTATGAATCTCCTCTATTGATTTTGGTTCTGAACTATCTGCAAAGATTTCATCCCTTCTATCTAACCCCAGTTTAACAAACTCATAAGCTAGATCTTGATTAGTTAATCCTTTCTTATACAAAAGCTCCTTAGAATACATGTTATCACCATCTATGTAAGTAGCACACATACTTGAAGGATCACTAGCAAATCCAAAGTCTAATCCATAAGAAAGTAGTTTAGCTGTTTCAGGAATCTCATTACATGTATGAAACTTAAATACTAATGATCTGCTCTGACCTCTTTGTCCTAATCCATATATTCTCCAGTAGTCAGGATCTGATTCTTTTAATCTTAAAAGTTCTTGTCTAAGTGTATTAGATATAAATGGATTCTGCATAAATGTAGAAATATGTAGTTGGCAATCTTCTCTCTCTAATACTTTATCATAGATCCAATGGAACTGATCATGAGGATTGTAATCAAGAATACATGATATTTCACCATCTTGACCATCTGTTCTGAACATTAATTGATTGAAGGATTCATAATCAATCTCATTAGCTTCATTAATAAATAGGAGATCTCTCTTTCTACCTCTAACCCTAGATCCCATATCTAAGCTAAAGAACTCTATTAGATTTCCATTTAACCAATACTCATTAGATGTTTTGTTATGATAGATCTCAGAATATAAATCATTGTTTCTAAGTATCTCTAAAAAATCCCTCATGCAGCTGCTCCTGAGACTGGGAAGTGTCCTTCTTGTGATGCTAATAACTTTACCAGTATTCTTATTACAATATGAAAAGATAATCCATAGAAGTGTATTAAAAGTTTTACCACTTCTGCTTGATCCTTGTAAAGCTACTATTTTGCTTGTGCTTGATTCTAGAACTTCAAATACAACATTAGTCTGTATCTGTTTCATCCTTTAGAATCTTAACCTCAAACATCTTATCTCCTATAGTATCAATTTCAGATCTCTCTATATAACCTCTCTTTTTGCCTTTAGTCTTTAAGTAGAATAATATCTCTGCTGTCTTACCATCTTTTATGTTAGATAATAACTGATGTTCTGCAAAGTCCAATAGACCTTCTCTTACTTCATCAACCTTTCCTGAGAACTCTTTATCTTTCATCCAATCATAATAAGTCTGTCTGCTAATTTGAGCAGCTGAACATGCCTTACTTACATTCCCTAATTTGGATGCAAACACTTCTAAGAATTTCCCTTTATCTTTTGCCATTTCCTTTTTTGTTTTTTTTTGTCAAGTTTGTAAACTTTCCTGATTTACTTCTTTGCTCATTTGTATAATAGCCTCCTCATACATTTCTTTAACAGTTGTTGATAACTTTAAAAGTTGATCCTCTGATAAATACTTTAGTTTAGGCTTAATAAAATCTATTCTACCTGCTGCAACATCTTCTTCTAAATCAATTACAATAGCATGATACCATTCCTCTAAGTTTTTGTTATATGTCTTATAAACTTCAAATGATTTAAGGCTATGGATAATACTTGCATGAGTTATATAATATTCATGCTCATATCCAATCTCCATTATTTCTCTTAGGCTAAACCTATAGAAGTTTCTTAATACTGTATAGAATAGAGATCTTATTTCTACTGTTTCCCTTCTTCTAGTGTTTTCAAATATGCTTAATTGTGATAGAGCCTCTATTTCATCTATCAGATTTCTGATCCTACTTTTTGTTCTTATCATCTTTTTCTAATTTAGTTTGTAATGCTGCTAAAGCTCTCCATGCTACTTTAGCTAAATGTGATACTCCATCATCATCATCTTCCTTTGCTTGTAGTAGATGTCTAGTTAAAGCATCTAGGTGATCCATACTCTTACTCTTATCCCAATGTAATGGTTTACCTTTGTGGTGTTGGTCATTTCCAATCTTACTCACTTTAGAAACTTCCATTAATGCATCAGGAAAGTAATTTATAACTCCAGTCCAAACTGGATAATCTTTTCTACTCATAATTCCTCATTCTATTTTTATTCTTTTCTAATGGTCTTAGATTAGTAAAGTGATTTATTAATTCAAAGTCCTGAACATCATGACATCTAAACAATTCTATCTCATGATCAATTTCCCAGTAAGATCCATAGTTATCCCAACTCATATTCTCATCAAATTTACTCTCTAAATGTTTAGCAAGATATTCCTTAGTACAACCTAAGATCTGAGCATAGCTTTTATCTGTAACTACATTTCTTTTCTTTTTAAACTTTGATGCTCTAGACATAACATTCTTATACATTCTGTTTATTGGATTCTTTCTGACTTTCTGAGTAAACTCTCTATTGTATTTCCTGACATGATCTTTATTGCTTTCTACCCATGTCTTATTGTAATTTCTTTTACAATCTTTACACCTATTATCTAGTCCATCTTTGCTGCTTGTTTTATTGTGAAACTCTGATCTTGGTTTTTCTATCTCACATCTACAACAAATCTTCATCATCTATCCTGCCTTTCCAGTAAATATAAAAAATAAAAAGTTAATTATCAAAATCATTGCTAAAGTAAAAATAGGTAAACCATAACAGAAATATCTTAATACTCTTTGTTGGAACTCTATGTCTTTCTTTGTAGTTCTTAGGTAATATCTTAAATCTTCTCTTTTTATATAATGTTTCATAGTTCTATGTTTAAATAATACTGATCTAAATCTGCTTCAGTCATAAACCATTCCTCATATATCTCTAAAGCTCTTTGTACTTTTGCAGCACCTCTTAGATAAAACTCCTCAGTAACTTGAGCATAACCTATATCAAGTGATCCTTTATCTATAATAATAAAGCCTATATTTTCAGGCATAATATCAAAGCACTTAGAATAGATAAAAGCCTGAGCATCATATCCAAATTTATCTGCTGAATACTTCCAACCCTCTATTGAGCTTGTGCTTTTCAGATCATACATTGTTGAGTTGTTTCCTAAAATATCAGCCTTAGCTCTAAATGGGAAATCAATTCCTGACTTTGATCTGATTGTATCTACTTCTGCTACTTCAAAATCTGAATCATTTAGTTTCTCTAATACCATTTCATTTCTAAGTAAAGCATCAGCTAATCTTTCAGCATCATGTTTCTCTTTCATAGTAAACACCTTGCCATGTTGTGCTACTGCCTCTTTGTATTTTTTTGTATTCTTTGATTGTACATCTACAAAAATCTGCTCCTCAAAGACAGGAGGTTCTAGAACACAAGTGTGAACTAACCACCCATCCCTCAATGCTTGAGAACTTGGTGATCCATACTCCATTATATGCTTATATGTTTTTGGTGATGATAATAAGTTCTTACATGCTGATGAACTAAGTGCATATTTTGATAGGTAATTATAATAGTAATCATCATCATATGCTTTTGTTACCAATTCTTCTTGGTCATATGTTTTACCATCTAATAGTGTTATTTTTTTCATTCTTCTAATTTTAATTCTAAGTTAATATATAATGTTGTATGAGCTACATGGTAGTTTTTTGAAACCACCTGACCATATAGATCCATATTTGAAAAGTTCACTAACACATCCTCATACATATTTGGTAATGCATCAAATTTCATAAACATAAAATTTATCTGATCTATAAATAATCCTTCTAAATCTTCTTGTGCTGAAAAGTAAATACTATTATCTTCTAATAATAAATCTACTGACAACTCAATTCTCTTTGCTCTCTGCTTTTCTTGCTCTCTCAACTGCTCTTATTTTATCACTTCTATATTCATCAATACTTAACATTAATAGATGCCTTTCATTTTGTAATTCATTTACATATAATTCTATATTAAGCATTGCCTCAATAAACTTCTTTAAGTTTTTATTATCAGGCTGTGTTTTTCTCCACTTACTAAGTTGATTGTTTACTAATTCTGAATTAACTAAATACTGTAGATCCTTTAAGTTGTCTAGTTTCTTACTGACTAACTCTCTATCAAAATCTTTTGCTTTAAATGGTGTATTGAAATCTGTGTTTTTCATGTGGTCTAATGTCTTTTTCTTTTACTTTTACTATCTGATCTTTGTTTCCTTTTCTAGTATATAAACAATGATAATCAGATTTGTGTTTACATACATCTTTGAATCTTTTAATATACTTAACTAATTCCAATCTATCATAAAAAATATAAGTATTAATATCTAAATATTCAATTACTATATATTTTGCCTTTCCAAAAAGAGATCCTTTACCTCCCCAAACATTCTTAATCTCTAACCATACTGCATCTGTATTTTTATCTCCTTTTAAATCTACTGGAGTATTATCTCCTACAATAAAATCTACATGGTCATACTTATCAATTCTTTCTGATGTTTTTTCTGCTCCAACTCCAATCTCATTCATAAAGTTTCTAAACTTCTCCTCAGATATATGCCCTTTCTTCCAGTTTCCTTTATTTTCATAACTACTTGGTTTGAACACCATTAGCATGAATCTTTTTTAAATCACTTATCCAGTTGTTTATTACATCTATCTTTTTAGCTCCACCACATCCACATGGAATATTAAAATTGTGATTAAAATACTTTGCATGTAATTCATAAACTATCTGAAGATCTTTATCTGAAAAACCTGTCTCTATAATGACTAAAAAATCATCAAATGATTTATAATCTATTTCAATCATCTGCTGTTTTATTTGCTCTTTATAACTTCTTAATGCCATCTTTTGTTATTATATATTTATTTAACTTATCTTGCCTCTTATCACAACCACAATCTTTATAACCAAATAATTTAGCTACAGATTTAGCTATACTTTTGCCATATCCAAAGGTTATTTTTCTGATAATCAATTCTATTAGATCTCCTAATTTCATTTCTTTCTTTCTTTTAAGTCCTTTTGCTTGTCTATAACTATTTTGAAAATATCTTTTGATTGCTTTTTGTATTTTCATAATCCTATTTTATTCTTTAACAACTTCTTTACTTTAGTGTATGTGTTATACAAACTAATATAAGTAATTGTAGATTTTCTACTGAGTTCACTAATCTTAGTTCCACTTGCCACTATCTCAAATACTTTCTGATCATACCAATGTAATTTGTCAAACTCATTGTTGAACTTTTCTTCCATTTCTTTAAACTCAACTTCATCTGATCCTTTAATGTTTTGTAATATCTCTGTTCCAATATAATGAACTTTGTTTTGTTTCTTTTTAAGTTGTAGAAACATTGTGTAAAGAATTTTCCAAATGTAATAGTAATTAAGATCATCATCTTGTCCTTCTTTTTTGTAAATTATATTAGTTCCTTTCACATTGCAAATATGATGTAATTTCAGATACATCTCCATCACTAAATCTTCTGCTGTTGATTCATCTAATCCAAAAGACTTAGTAATATTTAGCCAAATTTTATGTTTTTGATATGCTTTCTCCAGTATGTTCATCTATCAAATCCTTCATGTTTTCTCCTTCAATACTATAGCCTACATTATTAATTATAGATCTCATCTTAATTGGTGATTGGAATGTTGTAGGCATACCACCAGTAGATGTATCTTTTATTTTCAGTACATGCAATTCTGTAATCATCCAGTCTAATGGATGTTGAACCATCCTATGGATTGAGCAAAAAAAGTTTGGTCTATTTGAGAATTTGCCACCCCCTTCACAATCACTAAATTTTGGGCAAACTGGATAACCTGCATATTCATTATGAGCAGGATGTACCTTTCTTAGAGCTTCAGTTACTGCATGAGTAGTTAGCCACAAAGCTACTTTATGTTTATGACAGAATAATCTAAATTCAGAACAAACAGTATAATCATATTCATGTCCTCCAACACTTCTAAACAACTCTCTATCTTTTGCTAAAGAATTATATGGATCAATAAAAAAACCATTGTAATCCCAACTTTTTTTAATTTCTGATCCTAAATGTAATAGAGTTTTGTAAGTCTGAATATCATCTATTGCAATAAATTTAAAATGTGAGTCCACCCATTTACTTTCTTTCTCTAAAACATCTTCCTCAATTTTGTTAATGGGCAAACCACACTTAAATTCTATTATTCTTTTTATATTACTATAAACTTCATTTTCACTACTATAACACAACCATCTTAATCCATGTCTGTAGGAATACAAAAACATTAAATAAAAGCAGTAGTGAGTTTTACCAACATTACTATGTCCTAAAAACACACCAAACTCCTCCTTAAATCTAAAATATGTATCAAATGATTTTATACCTAGACCTAATCCCTCTTTAATTTCTCCATTTCTAATTTTATGGATTAAATCAAGTTGGGATTTTATATCTAGTATCATAGTTTATTTTTAGAAAGGAACTTCATCAAGTTCTCTATCAGGATTGTGATCAGTTGTTGTAACTTTTTTCTCAGGTATAAATTCTGAGAATGGGATGTACAATTTACCATTCTTACTTTTTAAAACATCCATATTAAGATAACCATTATTTTTTTTATAGAAATCTTTAACATATGGATCTTCAAGAAATTGTGTAAATCTTTCTACACTCAATCTCATTTTTGTTATTACAAAGTCTTTAGGAGATTCCTCTACATAAACACCTGCAACAAAATCAGGTTTTGCCATAATTAGTTAGGTTTAGTTAATAATTCTTTATATATAATATTAGCAGCACTAGCAGCCTGATTAATCATCTTCTGTTGTCTAACTGAAAATATTAACTGTTTGCCATTGTTGTCTGTATTATCATCATCATATTTCTGAAAATCCTCAGAAAATATAAACTGACTAACATTATTCCATGCAACACTTCTAGAAATAGATTCTTGTTGTGTCATTCCTCCTCCTACTGATGCTTTTTGTACTGGTGTATTCTGTACTGGTGCATCTTGAGGTGTCTGTTGTAATTTAGCATAATTCTTTTTCTCATCTAAGGTGTAGTAGATTGTATCTCCTACTGATCTTTTAAAATCTCCTATAGCTGAAAAGTTTGGAATATCACCATTAGCTAATTCTACTGTGTATTTATTGAAAGTTTGATTGCCATTTGACCAACTTCCATTTGGTGTAATTGATTTTATTGTACTAGTTTTCATATTCTTGAATACCATCAAAGGTATGATTTAATTTGTTTAAATTTAATTTATCATTTGATTGTTTCCATTGTTGGAACACATTATCTAGAGCTTCAATTTTACCTTCTAGTTCAGAAATCTTGAATTTATGGTTTGAATTTTCTCTTAATAATTCTCTATATTCAGATGCTAGATCTTTATAGAGTTGCAGCAGTTGATCAAACCTTAATTTTTGGTCTTGTATCATACTGTCTTTTGCAGTAGGTTCTTCACCCTTATTTTTATATATACTCAAAGTTAAATATTTTTTTCTTGCAGCTAATATACAACTATTATTATAAACTATTATAGTTTTTCTAATAAACTTTTATAATGTTCTATCATTTCTTCTAAATCTGTAATAGAGTATTTAGCTGTTTCCCTTGATTTCTGTAGTAGTTCACTAGACTTATCTGTATTATATTTCTCATTTAAAAATAATGCAAACTTATATTGTTCTCCTGATCTAAATGTGTTGCAACCACTACATTGGGCAGATACATTTTCTTCATCCCATCTAGTTACCATATGCCTTCTACTCATAAAATGACCACAATGAATCTCTTTTATCTTTAATTTCTTTCCACATGTACAACATTTACAATAACCTCTTTTATCAGAATCTCTAGTCCTGATATATAGACTAAATATCTGATCTAACTTTCTTACTAATGTTTTTCTTTTTGGTTTCTTTGCCATTTAAAAAAGGTACAAAAAAAAAGAGAAACCTGCTATCACCTAGATCTCTCCTTTAATTACCATAGTGTGTAATCTGTTTCATAAGCATCAATTTTTACTTATTAAGTTCTGTAGTATTTCTACATTACTTTTATATCCTGCTTGTTCTCTACACCATCTATCAGCAGTTGAGTATTCCTCAAAGCATACAACCATAGTTCCTAAAGCATAACCATCTAGAAATGCTTGAGTTGATTTTGGATATGCTAATCTGATTAGTGTAGTAGCAGGATAGTTTCTCTCCATATTGAGATTCATACCATCTTCATTTAAATATAGAAGATTGTTGTAGTCTAAGTTTAAGACCTGAATATTACCACCTACTTCTTTTTGTAGGAGTTCTAATGTAACCTCTTTAAGGTTATTAGTTAAATGTTTTACCTTTCCACTTGTATCTATTGAGTACCAGTTTCTAAGGATTTTTTCTGTATTTGTTTTATTATTTTCTGTAATTGACAAATTTTAGTTATTAATTATTGTTTGTAAACTTAATTACATTACAATATTACAAACTTATTTACAAACTACCAAATGTTTTTAACAAAAATATTATTATATACTATATTTAGTGTATAATATATATGATAATTATAATAGTAAGTTTATTATAATAATAAGTATATATTAATTATATATATATATTAGAGAAAAGGGAATGGTAAATTATTCATGTCAAATAAATGTTTCTTTTTCTGATGAGATCCATCACAATATCCATCTTTATCTTCAGAATTACCACATTGACATTTAACTTTCTTAGTTTTTTCTTTCATTACAGTTTATTTATTTTCTCAAAAGACCTACCTCCAAAATAAGCACCATAAATTAAAAGCATTAATTGATTTATAATATCTAGATTGTATTCTAAGAAGAATCCTGATGCATATACAATTGTAAGAAACACTAAAGTCATAGGTCTTACATTTTTGGAAAGCCAACTATCAGATAAGTTATCAGATTCCCATCTTCTTGTTACAGCATCCATTTCTGCCATATCAAATTTGAGCATCTCTAAAGCTATCTGTTTATCTTTTTGAGCTAGTGTATCATCTTTTACAATAAGCTGCTTTAAAACACCTAAAAACCCTGTTGATGGGATTGTATCAGCTACTGTTTGAAACACCCCTGACTTTCCTAGTAGAAACTGTCCTAGTTTTGTTTCCTTGAACTTCTTTTTGTTTTTCTTTTCTTGGCTCATAATGTTTATACTTAACTATTCCAGTAACATCATCTCTATATGCCTCTAGAACTTGTTTTCTATTCTTACCCTCTCTATAAGATACATGCACCCAACTAGGAGAATCTTCACCACACTCCCAAAGTAATGTATCAAACTCTAATTCATCCTTAATAAAGTCAAATATTTGCTTATTAGAAATAGATGTGTGATCCATGTCAATGTCAACTGCTTGTCCAGTCATATGTAAACTGGTCTTACTTGCATGTTTTAAAGCTCTGTTAAGTCCTTCTGATCTATACATGCTAGAAACATATATAGGTTTATCAAAATGATCTCTAATAGGCTGAAATACTTTCTCTGCAGTTGTTTTTAAGTTCTCTAAATGTTCTTTTGTAGGTTTATTCTCTATTCCTACTCTTTTTGCAGTTTCTGATCTTACTGCTTCAGCTAGTGTTAAGTTCTTGCTTAATTTCATTTACTACATTTTAATCTTACTAAGCCACTTGTTCCATATAGATGCAACTTTATTATTAAAGCTCTCTATTTTGTTTGCTAAATATCTTAAAATTCTTACCATTATTTTTTTTTATTTTTATCTTGATTATCTAAAAGTTGTATAATTTTAATTGATGTATAGATTAGTGTTGCTATCATTAGTAAAGCTTGTAAAGCCTCATTGATCTGAGAATATGAAACCAAATATACTGCTATTCCTATAATTGTTGGTTTAAATCCTATATAACTCATTTTATTTTAATTAATAAATTTACTAAAAATAATATCTAATTCTTTCTTGAAAAATGGTAATTGAAATCTATTACAATCACATGGCTGAAAACCACTATTGAATAATTTATTGTGTAATAACCAAAAATCTTCATATACCATTAAATCAGGATTTTCAAAATTATCAAAGTTGTCAATAAAATTTTGATAAATTACCTTATCTTCTTCTGTTACTTTTTTTTCAAATAAATTCATAATATTAAATTTTAACCACCACTTGCATTGTATTGATTAGATGTTGCACCCCAAGCAGCACAAGGTGTTACAGCTGTTTGATAAACACCTCTATTACAATCCATATAACTTGTTCCATTTACATTATAATTATATGATGAACTTGTACCACTACCTGGATAATAACAACTATCACAAGAATTATTTGATACAATTGTACCACTATTCCAAGAACCTAAATTCCAACCACCTGGATTGATTCTTTGTAATGTTCTAGCACTTTCATTATTACTTGAATTGTATTTATATTTATAAACTCTTATATAACCCCTTACAGCAACATATGAACCATTATAATCTGCTCTAATGTTATTAACTTTCATTTGATTATTTTGTGTCATAACACCATAATTACAATTTTGTACACCACCACCACTAGAACTTCCTTTATCACAATTTCCATAAGTAGTCCAACCTAATTGAGAATGATTATATTGACTTCTAACATATTGTGTAGAATAATTATCAAAATGTGTAAATGATGTACCTGAAACAACTTCAAACTCATGATAACCATTCTTTACTGAAACTGAGTAATTTATTGGTGTTGATGTTGATGAATTTGTTGTACTACCTCTTGATTCGCCAACTGCATTAATAGCATAAGCTGTTGAATAATATGTTGTTGATGCATTTAATCCACCCATTGACCTACTATAAGAACCAGTTCCACTACCTTGTTGATATTTAGTATTGTTAGAATAATTAGAACTTGTACCAAAATAAAATCCTCTATCAGTAACAGTAGCACCACCATCAGAAGTTACATTTCCATTAGCAGTCATACTATTCACACCAATACTTGAATTAGAATTTGTTGTAACACTTGGTGCAGTAGCATTACTTGTTGCTTGTGATATTGTAGAACCCCTACCTTCTCCAATTGAATTGGTTGCATAAGCTGTTATATAATATGTTGTATTATAAATTAAACCAGTTTTTGCTAAATTAAAAGTTCCAGTCCCACTACCACCTACACTTGTTTTTGTATTTTGTGTATAATCAGAATTTGTTCCTATATAAAAACCTCTATCTGTTATACTTGCTCCATTGTCTGATGTTGCATTTCCATTTGCTGTAAAACTAGAAGCTGTAACACTTGTTGCTGCATCTGTTGTTACACTAGGTTCTGTAACACTAGAGTAACCATAAAACTCCTGCATAGTATCAGGTGGAGTATCAAATCCTGCTGTATCTGCTAAAGTACCCAATGATACATTATCTCCAGTAGCACTTCCATCTACTTCTAAGGCTATATCTGCTCTTAATCTTAATTGTCCTGAACTTGGTACTGGCATATTAAATTATTATTTTATTAAACTTTAATCATTTCTAAATAAGCTCTTTGAGAATTTAATACCTCATATGAATATTGCATCATATTTTGACTAGTAAATTCTTCTGCATTTAAATCAATAGGTTCCATTTCTGACCAATCTAAAAATTCAACTGGATTTCCAGAATCATAATCAGCATGGTCATTACTTCTATATATATTATATAATATATTTAAGTAAAAAGTTTTTTCACCTTCTCCAGCATCATTAAATGCTTTTGGTGTTTGATGAAATCCACAAGCAATTATCTTTAAATAAGCATCATCATAACTTTTTTCTTCATCAATAACTTGAATTTTAGGATAGACTAAGATAGTTTCCTCAGTTCCCCTTTTATCATAATCTTCATGATCCTCAGGAATGTTCTCATCATATCTAATTTTTTCTTCAATCTTTTCAGCTGATGTATCTTCAATCACTTTATAATTTGTTATTTTACCCTGTAAAGCCATTTTATTATTTTTTACAATTATTACACTTATCACTTAATTCTTTAACAGCTTCAATTAATAATCCAATAAGACCATTATAATCTACTGCTTTAAAGCTATCCTCATTTTTAAGACTATCAATTTCTCTTACAAGCTCAGGCATTACTTTCTCTAACTCTTGTGCTATTATACCACCTGATCTTTTATCTTCTCTATCTATCCAGTCAAATGTTACACCTTTTAATTGGTGTATTTTTTCTAATGGATTTTCAATTACTCTAACATTTTCTTTTAATCTTTCATCAGAAGGTGTAGTTGTAGAGTATGCAATCACATCACCATCTGCATGGAAATCTCCATCAGCTTCAAATCTAAACTCATTAGAACCATTTATGTAAAGGTCAATTTGAGTATTATCAGTAAACTCCATGTAATCTGTAGAATCAAGACCAATGTACTGAACTGCTCTAAGATCTGATGCAACTTTAGCAGCAGTTACAGAATCATCTGCAAGTTTTGCTGTTGTAACATTAGCATCTAATATCTTAGCTGTAGTAATTGCATCATCAGCAATCTTAGCTGTAGTTATATTAGCATCTAAAACTTTTGCAGTTGTAATGTTTGCATCAAGAATTTTTGCAGTTGTAATATTATCATTTAATATTTTAGCAGTTGTTATATTGTTGTCAGCTATTTTAGCAGTTGTTACATTTGCATCTACTATAGAGGCTGTTACTACTGAATCTGCTGCTAACTGGTCAGCTCCTACAGCATCATCTGCTATTTTTGCTTGAGTTACTGCATCATTTGCAATAGTTAATGCAGTTGCACCAGTAACATCACCAGTATGTGTTTGGTTATATAAATTGCTAGATCCTTGTGTTAGATTGTCAGTAGTTGAATTTGTTTCATCTAATAATACAATCCAGTTACCATTGTGTGAAAAATATCCTTTACCAGTTCCATGTGAATGTACAAAACAACCATGATATGTTGATGCTGATGGAAAATCACCAGTTGTAGGATACATGTTAGAATATAATGATTTACCAGTTGTAGTAATATTATAAGTTTGACCATCTAAATTTCCTCCTAACTGAGGTGAAGTATCTTCTACAACATTATTAATACTTACTGCTTGCACCCTTGAATCTGTGTAATACAAGTTGGTGTTCTCTGTTATTGCTGAGGTGTTTAGAGTTATGTCTGCTGTACCATCAAATGCAACTCCTGATATATCTCTAGATGTTGCTAAAGCTGTAGCAGTTGCAGCATTACCAGTTGTTGATCCTGATGAGCCACTAACATTTCCTGTAACATCTCCCACCAAATTACCAGTTATTGCTCCTGATGCTCCTATAGTGCCTACTGATATGTTTGGTGTACCAGTTAAACCTGCTGCTGTTGTAGCTGCAATACCTAATCCATCAATTTCAGATTTACTTGGCCCTACATATGAAAATTGTCCACTTGTATTGTTATATGCTAGACTTCCTATTCCTGAAGTTGCTGCTGAGAAATCTGATAATCCAATTCCACTTTGTGTATTATTTAGAGTTAAAGTTCCTGCTGCATCATCATAAACTGCTGCAATACCAGATCCTCCAACTATTAAGTTATTTCCAACTTGGTCATCTACTCTTTCATTTGTAAAATATTGATTAGTTCCTTCTGGCAAGTCTGTTGTTGAAATTTGTCCTGCTCCAGTTCCAAAATCTATTAAAGAATCATCTATAGAATCTGCTGCTAAACTTACAGCTCCACTAGATACACTAAAATGTGATGATGAGAAACTAGCAACCCCTTTTGCACTTGTAGATGCATCTGTTCCTGCAATAGTGAAATTTGGATAAGTACCTGATGCACTTAATCCTGTAGCACTTGTTGCAGAAATAGCAACTGTTTGGTCAGGTGATGAGTTGGTAATAGTTAATGTATTAGCTACATCATTATAGGCTTTTGTTATGCCTGTCCCTGCAACTACTAAACTAGCAACTCTGTCATCTACTCTCTCATCTGTAAAATATTTGTTAGAGCCTTCACTTAAATCTGATGTTGTTTTACTTGATAAATCTAAATTTGAACCTACTTGTAATGCAATTCTTGCATCCACCCTAGCATTAGTTAGGTATAAATTGGTTCCCTCAGAAAGATCAGATGTTGATTTAGCTGCTAGAGCTGCATCAAATCTTGCCTGTGTATAATACAAGTTAGATCCCTCTGTAATATTTGCTGTAGTTAATGAAATATCTGCACTTCCATCAAAAGCTACACCTGCAATATTTCTACTTGTTGCTAATGTTGTAGCTGTAGTAGCATTACCAGTTAAAGCTCCAGTAAAAGTTGTAGCTGCAACAGAAGTTAATCCACTAATATTAGGATTTAATGAGATTGTTAATGCATTTCCAGTAGAATTAGTAGATATTTCATTTGCTGTTCCTACTACTGATAACACTTCTGTGTCTAAATCTATAGCTTGTTGTCCACCTGCATCACCTTGAAAGTCTAAATCTTGAACTCCTAACTGAGAATCAACATATGCTTTAATTGATTGCTGAGTAGCTAATGCTGTTGCACTATCTGAACTCATATCATCCTCATCCTTAAAGTCTGCTATTGTAATTGTACCATCTGATAAAGATCCAAATGTCAAAGTTCCAGAAACTGTTGTGTTTCCAGTTATATTTCCAGTCAAAGCTCCAACAAAGCTGTTTGCTGTTATTGTTCCAGTTGCTGTAAGATCACCAGTATTATTTATACTAATCCCACTTTCAGTTCCTAATCCATCAGATAGAACTTGTAATGATGAAGTTAATCCATCATTGTTCCCAACCTTTATTAGAGAATCATAACTGGATGCTATTGATATTCCTGTTAAACTACTTGCCATTTTTTCTTATTTTTAATTTTTTATTTATATATCTCATTAACTTTATAATGTTTTTTTGCTTAGGTTTATATATTTTCATATCTAACTTTTATAATACCCAACCTTGAAAAGTTGGCTCATCTCTATCAGGATATATATCATCATTTGTGTTAGATGTATATTCAGGATATGAAGTCTGATTAAAATCCATATAAGAAATAAACCTCCTTGTGTAATACTCTGCCATAGTTCTCTCCTTTTCAACCAAGAAATCTATTTCATTCTTACTAACTGTTTCTGCATTTTCAGATACATGCTTAAATATCCCACCATTCTTAATTTGATAAGCACCAAATGGAAGAAAGTCAACCATAGCATAATGAATAAGCATAGGCTGAACATAATCTATTAGTAATGTTTCATAAACAGTACCTGCAATAGTGTCTGCATTAATTAAAGAGGCAATCTTATCATACAGATCAGTACCTAAATAATGCTGAACATGTATCTCTTGTGCTATAGAGATAAAATGCATTAGCTTATCTGCTTGTACATTACCATCTATTATAGTATTTTCTACTAAATCATTTCTATTTATAAATAATACTGTTGCTGCCATTGTTTAATATTTTGGATTTGAAGGTGCAAAACCATTTCTTGCCATGTCTTTAGGTTTTTCTGCTACTTTTTTTGGATTCTTTTCAGGAATAAAACCTCCTGCTATACCTCTAGCTACAGCTTCTGATACTCTTATGTCATTAGTTATGCCTTTATTAGGCATAAACTCTCCTTGATCATTTCTTTTTCTAAAGTAAACTACTCTATTCCATGCATGATGACAGTTTCCTCCACCTTTATACAACCAAATAGAGTAAGTAGATGCTCCACCTTCTCCCCAACCTGCATTAACTGGCTGACTATCCATAGCTATTATATCTTCTTTTCTATATATCTTTTTAGCTTTTAACATAGCTTTACAAAATGGTCTAGTTACTACATCACCTTTTTTGTTTTTAGTTAATACACCTGCATATCTGTATCTCACTTTGAATAAACCTGCATCTTGTTCACTTTTACTAGCAGGTTTTGCTGATCCAGTACTGACAGCTAATTGTAACATTTCATTTTGCTTGTCATCCTTCTCATAATTAACTACATCTTCTGATATTACTTCCCATCCATCTAAATCTTCATCTTCTCCCATATCAATTAAGAGCTTTGCTACCTCTTTTGTAAGATGATCATTAGATCTATGTATCTGCATACCCTTCTTTAGAGCTAATTTCTGACCAGTTTCTTCTTCTCTTGTTTCCTGATCTGTAACATTTGTTAAATCTGTAAACT